>Ga0209925_1001014_pt1 | contig 14246 bp, 12 predicted proteins | sample SalPonR2_A_D1_MG_FD_185702 | JGI IMG/M metagenome (GOLD analysis project Ga0209925, IMG submission 185702) | Salt pond soil microbial communities from South San Francisco under conditions of wetland restoration - Salt Pond MetaG R2_A_D1_MG... ...
TCTTTTTATTTGAATTTATATTTTTATCCATGTCTTTAAAACTTGATACTTTTTTTATAGCGTTAAAAGGGTTTATGGTTTCTCTTTTTCTGAAAACTATGATTCCTATATCAATAGCAGAATGGGGTGTAAAAGAGATATCGCTTATGGAGTATTATAAAATTGAGGGTGTTTCATCAGAAATTGCACTGGGAACAGCATTTATACTCTATATTTTAAATATCATTTTACCTTCGCTTGTGGGATTATTCTTTATATTAAAAAAAGGAGGGAACGATGGTTAAAAACAATGACAGGAATTTTATTATTGTTTTATTTCTTTCATTAATCGGGGTTGCAATTATTTTTGAATCATTTCTTGCTCCACCTCTGGCGGCAGTTTTATTTATATATTTATTCTATCCATTTAGAAACAAGTTGATTGTTAAGAGGATATTAATTATTGTATCTTTATTTCTTTCTATCTGGATTTGGTTTGAACTAAAACATTTATTAACACCGTTTTTAATCGCTCTATTTTTAGCATATTTGTTTGATCCTGTCATTGATTTACTTGAAAAGAAAATCAATCGAACTATTGCTGTTGTTATTTTTCTAATTGTTGTTTTAGGTGTTTTTTTTCTTATATTACTTTTTATTATTCCTAATTTGATTGACCAAATTAAAAGATTAATTACAACTATAGGAAAAAATCAGGATGCAATCATTTCTTTTATTGAAAATAAATGGGAAATTGTTTCTGAAAGTAAATTAATTGATTTAAATAATCTTACAACTGAGATTCAAAAATTTACTAAAAATTTATTGAATCAATTCATAAATATTTTTACCGGATTAACTATGATATTTAAAAGTCTGTTTAATATTATAATAATACCGGTAGTGGGTTTTTATCTATTGAGAGATTATGATTCAATCAAAAAATGGGTTTTTGAAAGATTTTCAGAAGCAAATAAGAAAAAAGTAGAAAAAGGATATAAAAGGTTCAATAAAATATTTGGTAGATATGTTAGAGGGGTTCTAACCGATGCAATAATTGTAGGAATTTTAACCTACATTGGCTTATCTATAATTGGAATTCAATTTGCACTTGTTATTGGAATAATTACAATATTCTTTTCATTATTGCCATATATTGGGATATGGATATCTTTTAGTTTATCGGTTTTAATTGTGTTAACAAGTGGTGGAAGCTTAATAGATATTGTTTATTTATCAATTGTATATTTTACAGTACAAATCCTTGAAGGAACAATTATTTATCCTAAAGTAATAGGAAAAATGATTGGTTTACATCCTGTAGTTATAATGATGACACTCCTGATTCTTGCTCATTTTTTAGGTATAATTGGATTTTTAATTGGGGTTCCAACTACAGCTCTTATCTGGTATTTTATTGAAAGGAGATTTTATAAAAAACAGGAAAACAGTTCTTAAATTAAAAAAAGATGCTGAAGCTGTATTTATTAAGAGAATTAATAGATTTTTAGCTGCTGTTAATATTATAAATCCTTATGAAGAAAAAAACGTACTGGTTCATGTTCATGATCCAGGAAGATTAAAAGAACTGCTCTATAATGGGAATAGGGTTTTACTAAAAAAGGCTAAAAATAAAAATAGAAAAACTAAATGGGATTTGATTGCTTCTAAAAATAAAAAATCATGGATTCTTACAAATACTATGTTTCACAGGGATATTTTTATTAATTTTATAAAAGATAAAGAACTATCACCGATCAAAGATTTTAACCAAATACAACCGGAAATAAAATTTAAAAAAAGCAGACTTGATTTTTTAATATTGAAAAATAATAGAAAATTATATATTGAAACTAAAGGGGTTACCCTGAAGGATGGCAGTCTGGCTCTTTTTCCTGATGCCCCCACTAAAAGAGGGGCCCGGCATGTAAAGGAATTAATTGAAATTTATAAAAATGGTTGTGAATCATACCTGTTTTTTTTGATATTTCTTAATGATGTAAAATTTTTTAAACCAAATAAATTTACGGATCCGGATTTTGCAAATATTTTTTATCGAGCAAGAAGAATCGGAGTTAATATTTATTATCCGGTTTTTGGGTATGATGGAGAGTCAATTTATTTTGAAAAAAGTATTAAATTAAAAGGATAAAAATTGAAAAATAATTTTAAAAGTATGAATTTTGTGGTATTATCTCCCTGAAAGATTGTATATTATAAAAATTAAAATTAGTTTTAGTAATGATTAAAAATAAAAAGATTTTTCTATTTATTTTATTATTTGGTTTTTTATGTTCTAATATTTATCCTTTGGATTTATCTGATATATTTGACAGGTATAAAACCCCCTTACTGGAAGTAAGTTTTTTGAATGGAGGTTTGTGTTCAATAAACAAATATGTTGGAAATAGAGAATGGGCTGATATTGGAACTGCTACTATAAAAAATAATATTCAAAGTGGTTTTACATGGGATAATGATGGATTCCCATGTAATATGATAGACCATCCCTATCACGGGGCTCAGTATTATACAATAGCAAGGTCTTCGGGATTAAATTACCTGGATTCTTTTATTATAACCACCTTTGGTAGTTTGCAGTGGGAATATATCATGGAAACAAATCAACCTTCTTTAAATGATTTTATGATAACAACAAGCGGTGGTGCAGTTCTGGGAGAATATTTTTACAGGTTTTCAAAATATCTAATGAACAGGGGAGATAGGGGTTTAAAAAAATATTTTTACAATATTTTGAGTTTTACAGTTAGTCCTTTCACATTTCTAAATGAAAAATTGTTCATAAAAAAAGATTATAAAGAAACCAGTATAAGGAAAAGTGATAATTGGGAATTTAGTTTTGATATAGGATGGTCCATGTTAAAAAATACACAAAATAATGTATCCGATCTTTTAAATATTTCTTTTAATTCTGAATATAAAAATAGAGATTCCAGTAATTTCAGTGCTTTTGATGTCATGGAATTTAAGTTTTCACTTTTTAAAGCTGAAGATAAACTCCACAAAAGAATAATTCTAAATTCTAAATTAGTTGATAAAGAGATTGACCGATTCGGGAGTTTTGGCTTATGGACCTCATATAAATATAATGAAGTAATTGAAAATTATAGATATTCAGGAATTGGAATTGGTCCAGGGTTTAATTACAATAGTAATTTTTTTAATTTTAATTCAAAACTATTTTTTATAATTGGGGCAGCAACTGCCAGACATGCATTAATTTATGGAGATGAATTTTATGAAGAAAAAGGCGAGACCTATCAATTTGGTACAGAAATAATTGATGGAGCTTATTATATTGGCAAGGGTTTAATGAGTGAGCACAATCTGGGAATTAATCTATATAATTTTAAATTAAATTTTGGAGTGAAACAATTCTGGATAAATTCATTTCACGCAACAGATGCAAATGAGCATAGACTCCTGTATCCAATATCACTAACATATTCGAAAAATAATTACTTTCTAAAAATTCAAAAACAATATGCAGCAAATATATCTTTTTATGATGATTATATTCCAATCAATGATAAAATAGATTCTGTTTCAGTAATTATGGGATATGGTATATAATATTTTTAGATAAATATTAATGAAAGAATTTTACTTGATATTAATTTAAACTTAACTATAATTAAATACTGATAATTTATATTAGGAGCGACTTTACTTTGTCTTTATAGGGGGATTTTATGGAGGTATTTACAAAGATAGAGGAAAATTTAGAAAAAATTTATGGAAAGAAAAAAGGTAAAAAAGCTTCTGAAATTATCATTAATAAATTAAAAAATATAGAATCCTCTAAACAAAATAATAATAAAAAATATTTTGATGAATCAGATATTTTTCTTATAACATATGGTGATAATCTTGAAATGGGAATTGAAGAAAAACCTCCATTACACTACTTGAAAAAGTTTTCTGATAACTATTTGAAAGAAATTATAAGTTCTATTCATATTCTCCCTTTTTTTCCATATTCGTCAGATGATGGTTTTTCTATTATTGATTATTATCAGGTAGATCCGGATGTAGGGAATTGGGAAAATATTGATAACTTAAATGAAAATTTTAATTTAATGTTTGATTTTGTATGCAATCATATTTCAGCTGAAAGTGAATGGTTTGAAGATTATTTATCAGGTATAGAAGAATTCAAAAATCTTGCAATAGAAGTAGACCCGGAAGTAAATTTAAGTGAAGTGGTACGTCCACGTGCTAAACCTCTATTAACTAAATTTGAAAAAGATAATGGAAAAGAAGTTTTTGTATGGACAACATTCAGTCCTGATCAGATAGATTTGAATTATAAGAGTCTTGATATCCTGGAGAAAATGATTGATGTGTTTATTTTTTATATTAAGCAGGGTGCCAGTACAATTAGATTGGATGCTATTGCTTATCTCTGGAAAAAAATTGGAACCAAATGTATTCATCTTCCCGAAGTTCATTATTTTGTTAAAATTTTAAGATTGATTATTGAATATTTATGTAACAAGGGGATAATCATTACTGAAACAAATGTTCCTCACCAGGAGAACATTAGTTATTTTGGCAATGGTAAAAATGAAGCACAAATGGTTTACAATTTCACATTACCTCCATTAATTTTATATTCTTTTTTGAAAAATGATGTTTCTGTTTTAAATTCATGGGCAAAAAAATTAAAAACACCCTCGGTTACAACTACATTTTTTAATTTTACAGCATCCCATGATGGGATAGGTGTTAGACCTCTTGAAGGAATTATACCTGAAAAAGAAATGGAATTACTGATAAATCATGTAAAGAAGAATAATGGATATATTTCATACAAAAGTAATAAGGATGGTACAAAAACTCCTTATGAATTAAATATAACTTATGTTGATGCAATGAAAATGCAAAATGAAAAAAGAAGTTCTATTCAAATAAATAGATTTTTAGCATCTCAGGCTATTCCTCTTGTTATACCTGGTGTACCTGCCATATATATTCACAGTTTGATAGGATCCAGAAATTGGAATAAAGGTGTAAAAAAATATGATGAAAAAAGAAAAATCAATAGAGAAAAATTAAACTATAAAGAATTGATAAAAGAATTGGAAACAAAAGAATCATTCAGGAATAAAATTTTCATTAAATACAAGAGGATGTTAAAAATAAGAAAAAATGAAAAGGCTTTTCATCCAAATGGATCTTTTAAAATTTTTGATGTTAATAATAAAATATTTTGTGTAAAGCGAAAATACAAAAATGATGAAATTTTATCCTTGATAAATATATCAGATAAAGAAATAAAGATTAATATAGATCATATTCTTGGAGAAAATATTTTTCGTGATTTATTAACAGATATCTTATATGAAGAAGATATTAATATAAATCCTTTTCAGATACTTTGGTTGAAGAAGATTGTTAAATAACATAGATACAGGGGGGGGGATTTTTTTGAAATTGTTAAAAAACTGTTTTTTATTTAATCCCGAGAAGATGGGAAAAAAAGATATATTGTTTTCCAGTAACCAGATAATCAGTATTGAAGATGAAATAGATATTACTGGAGTATCTAATATTCAAATCCATGACATGAAAAACAGGTTTGTTGTACCTGGATTCATTGACAATCATGTTCACATTACTGGAGGAGGCGGTGAAGGAGGTTTTAGCACAAGGATTGATCCAATTACTGCGGATGATATTTATAAAAGCGGTGTTACGACTCTTATAGGACTATTAGGAACTGATGGAACAACGAGAACAATAGAAGATCTTTTTGCAAAAGCAAAGTCCTTGAATGAAAAAAATATTACTGCTTATATACTAACCGGTTCTTACAGAGTTCCGGTTAAAACTTTAACAGGTTCTATAATAAGAGATATTGTATTTATAGATAATATAATAGGAACAGGAGAAATTGCTATATCAGATCATCGTTCCTCGTATCCAAGCAGAGATGAAATAATTAAAATTATTACTGATTCTGCAAGAGGTGGGTTACTTGCAGATAAAGCGGGTGTTGTTAATTTTCATGTTGGGAAAGATAAAAAAGGAATTGAAGACCTTATATATTTAGTAAAAAATTATGATATTTCTCCAAAAAATATATTGCCTACCCACATGAATAGAAGTAAATATTTATTAAGGGAAGGAATTAAATATATTAAAGAAGGAGGCTTCATTGATTTAACTGCAAGTTCGTCCAGTAAAGATTACAGAAGTAAAGCGGAAGATTTTAATTTTCTAATAGAGTCAGGTGCAGATATTGGAAAGATAACTTTTAGTTCGGATGGACAGGGTAGTCTTCCAAGGTTCAACCCAGAGGGGAAATTTTTAAAGATGGGAGTAGGTAAATTAAACTCATTACATGAAACATTCAAAAGTTTAATTATAGATTTTAATTTTAAATTAGAAGAAGCTTTACTACCCATAACCAGAACTCCATCTAAGATATATAAATTAGATAAAAAAGGAGAAATCAAAACAGGCGGAGACTCTGATTTTGTTGTTTTAAATCGTGATACCTATGATATTGATTTTGTTATTTCAGGAGGGAAATATGTTTTTAAAAATAAAAAAAATTTGTAGAAAGATTATTCATCTATTAAACTTGAATCTGGTTAGTTATATGATATTATAATTAATGAAGGGAGGATTTTATGGAGAATAAAGATATAAAAGATACAGTTAATAAAGTTTGGAATAGTGTTAAAAAAATAAGCAAAGAAGCATTTGAAAAAAGTAAAGAATATGCAATTATTGCCGAGCTAAAAATTAAACAGAAAAGTCTGCAAAAAGATAGGAATAGAATTTATAGAAATCTTGGAGAAATAGTTTATGATTTAATCAAGGAAACTGAAAAAAATATTGAAAATAAAGAACAGGTTCTTTCAAGATTTAGAGATATTGAAAAAGTTAATGAAGAATTAAATGAGGTTTTACTTGAAATTAAAAGAGTTAAACAGGAATATAATTTAAAGCAGGAAGAAATTGAGAAAATTGTTCCTAAAGAAGATGAAAATATTGATGATGAAAAGGATAATCTAAAAACACCTTTGAATAAAAATAAAAAACAAAAATTGTATGATCATGCTGAAGAAATAGGGTGTGATCTCAAAAGTTATAATACAGAAACCAAGGTAACTATAATAGAAAAGATTAATAAAAAGGAAGGTAAAGAAAAAGAATGAAGAGAGAAAAAGCATTAGAACTGTTAAAGGATAACCTGTCCCAGGAAAATTTATTAAAACATTCTTATGCGGTTGAAGCAGCAATGAAGGAATTTGCTCAACATTTTGATAAAGATATTGAAAAATGGGCAGTTGCAGGACTGCTTCATGATATTGATTATGAATATACTAAAAATGAGCCGGAAATGCATGGATTCAAGGCAGAAGAAATATTGAAAAAATCCAAATTAGACATAGGGGATGATATTTTATATGCAATAAAAGCTCATTCAGGGAATGTAAAAGCTAAATCATTATTTGATAAAGTTTTACATTCTGTTGATCCATTAACCGGTTTAATTGTTGCATCTGCTTTAATGCATCCAGATAAGGATATTACAAAAATGAAACATGATTTTGTTTTAAGGCGATTTGATGAAAAAAATTTTGCAAAAGGTGCGGATCGGGATGTTATAAAAAAATGCAGGGATTTTATGCCGCTTGATGATTTTGTAAAGCATACCTTAAAAGGAATGCAAAAGATAAATAAAGTATTAGAACTATAAAGGATGGTGGAAACATGAAAAGAGTTATTGTTATTTTTATATTTGTTTTTTTATTTTGTACTTTTGCTCATGCTGAATTGAGTTTCCAGGGATGGGCTGTAAAATCAGGATATAATTTTGATTCTGAAGATTTGTCTCTTGGAGTGGATTTGAATCTTAATACCATAGCCAAAAATGTTTATTTTGTTCCTCAGGGAGAACTTGACTTTTTTGGAGATTTAAAGAAATTTGGAGTTGCAGCTTCATTTCAATATTTTATTCCGGTTGAAAACATGACTCCCTATATTGGAGCTGGTGTTGATATAATTCACTGGAATTATGACAATGATTTTGCAGAAGGAAGTGAAACCGATTTTAAATTACATGTTTTGACCGGTTTCGATTTCTCAATTAGTGAAAATTTTGATGTTTTTGTTGAATTAAAATCAAGATTTATTGACGAAAGTGATACCACTCTCTGGTTTGGTGTTGCATTTTAATAGTTTGAAAAAACTTCGGGGTGTTCCAAGCACCCCTTTAATATTTTAAATAATATAATATTTTCAGAAATCTTTAACAATTATTTGATATTTCATTATAATAGTTTAAAATTATTTATAGATTTTTAAGAAAATGCTTTATATTAATTGATAATTTATAAATATTATGGAGGTATATATTATGACTGTTGAAAAATTAAAAACAAAAATTAATAAATTAAAAAAAGAAAAGAATGCTGTTATAATGGCTCATAATTATCAAATTCCAGATATACAGGATATATCTGATCACCAGGGAGGTTCATTACAGCTGGCTAAAATCAGTAAAGATGTTGAAAATAACCTTGTTGTCTTCTGTGGAGTAAGATTTATGGCTGAAAGTATAAAGATACTTGCCCCTGAAAAGAAAATATTAATACCAGAGCCTGAAGCAGGGTGTCCTATGGCTGATATGATAACCAGGGAGGACATGAAAAAAATAAAAAAGGATTATCCGGAGTATTCCATTGTTGCTTATGTTAATACAAGTGCAGAGGTAAAAGCAGAGGCTGATATTTGCTGTACTTCAGCAAACGCAATAGATATTGTTAGAAATTATCCAAATGATAAAATTTATTTTGTACCCGATAAAAATTTGGGTAGCTGGGTTAAAAAAAATGTACCGGAAAAAGAAATAAAAATATGGCAGGGGTTTTGTTCAGTTCATAATAATATTTCTATGTATGATTTTGAAGAAGGTAAAAAGAATCATCCCGATGCATGTACCATAATTCATCCTGAAGCTCCCATGGATGTTTTAAAAAAGGCTGATGAGGTTTTATCTACAGGACAGATGGTGGATTTTGTCGGGAAGACAGATAAACAGGAATTTTTGATTGGCACAGAAAAAGGATTAATTTATAGATTAAAAACTCTTTATCCTGACAAAAATTTTTATAAATTAGGGAGATATTTCATATGCAAAAACATGAAAAAAAATACTCTAAAAAAATTGTATATTTCATTAAAAGACGATAAATATGAATTGAATCTTGAGAAAGAAATAAGAGATAAAGCATACAGGGCAATTAATAATATGTTTAAATATTAAATTAGGAGAAAATTTGTTTATAAATACAGAAAAACTTGAGTTTAACAGAATAAAAGATTATTTAAAAAAATATTGTAATACAGATAGTGCCAGAAAATTAGTTGAAAAAAATAGTTTTTCTACAAAAATTAATGAAGTTAAACTGAGAATTGAGAAAAATTCACAATTTAGAAAATTAATTTTAACAAATGATGATTTTTTTATTGGAAATTTATATGATCTTAATGATTTTCTAAAAAATATAAAGAAAAATAGGTTTTTACAGTTACCAAAAAAATATAAAAATCTTGAATATTCCTTAAGAGAAAGCAGAAGATTAAAATCGGTAATATCAAAACTCGAAGCCAATTTCAATTTAATAAAGAATTATGAAAATTATTTACATGTACTTGATGAATTAACTGATTTAATTGAAAGTAAAATTGATGAAGAAGGTGAAATAAAAACAAATGCTACAAAAAAATTATTAAATTTGAACAACAAGAAAAGTTCTCTTGGTAATAAACTACGTGAAAAATTAAATCAGAGTTTGAAAAAATATAACAATAAAGGTTATTTACAGGATAATTTATATACCTCAAGAAATGATAGATATGTACTACCGGTTAAATCAAAATATAGAGAGAGATTTAAAGGTATTGTTCAGGGGACTTCAACTACAGGAAACACTTTATATATAGAACCAATGGAAATTGTAGAAATCAATAATGAACTATCTTCAACTATATATCAAATTGAAGAAGAAAAGAAAAGAATTATATTTAACCTTGGCGAAAAAGTCAAAGAAAATTATGAAAAAATTAATCTGACTTTTGAAACCCTTTATGATATGGATTTTGAGATAGCAAAAGCGAAATACACCATTGATATTAATGCAGAAAAACCGGAAATCAATGATAAGGGTACAATGGAATTATATCAGGCCAGACATCCCATGCTGGATGAAGATGAAGTAGTACCCATAGATTTGTGGATAAAAGATAATAAGAGAGGGCTTGTTATAACAGGGCCCAATGCTGGTGGTAAAACTGTGTCTTTGAAAACAGCCGGGATTATCACTCTCATGGCAATGTATGGTTTAATGATACCTGCAAAAGAGTGGTCAAAAATATCTATTTTTAAAAATATTTTTGTTGATATCGGAGATACACAAAGTATCGAACAGAATTTATCCACCTTTTCAGGGCATATAACAAATTTTGTAGAATTTGTAAAAAATGTAGATGAAAATACCTTAATTTTAATGGATGAAGTCGGTGCCGGAACTGATCCCGAAGAAGGAGCTTCTTTGGCCATGTCATTAATTGATTACTTCATGAATGAAAAAGCCAAGGTTATTGTTACGACACACTATAATTCTTTAAAAAGACATTCAATTGAAGATGAGCGTTTAGAAAATGCTTCATGCATGTTTGACTATGATAATATCGAGCCTCTATATAAAATTAAGGTTGGAATTCCGGGGTCAAGCAGTGGTTTGCTTGTTGCAGAAAAATTGGGGTTACCGAAAAAATTGATAAATAAAGCTAAAAGTTTTATGAATCAGGAGCACCTTAAACTTGAGAAGACAATTGCAGATTTAGAAAAAAAATTGAGCAGTACAGAAGATTTAAAAGAGAAATTGAAAAGAGAAAATGAAGAGCTGCAGAAAAAAATGACTTATTATGAAGAGGAGCTTGAAAAAATTACTCAAAAAAGAACAAGAAAAAAAATGGAATCATTGAGAGATTTTGAGAATGAATTTTTCAACCTGAAAGATAAATTAAACAATATTTTAAACGAAATCCACAAAAAAGAGAAAGAATTAGAAAATAAAAAACAGGTTATAAATCAAAAAGAAGCCCGTGAAAAATTTGATAAAGCAATAAAAAAAGTAAAAAAAGAACGTAAAAAAGTTGAGAAAAAAATGGAAAAAATTGAAAACCCAAAAGTAGGAGATGAGATTTTTCTTGAAGAATATAACATCAAGGGAAAAATCACTGAAATTGATAGAGATAAAAATATATGCAGGTTAAACTGCAATAGTATGATTGTTAGTGTGGAATTAGATAATTTAATCGGATACAAAATAGATAAAAATGGTAACAATTCTACAAAAGATATTGAAAAAATGACTAATTACAGTGTTGAAAAAACTTCAAAATATATTGGAAATGAACTGGTAGTTGTTGGTCTAATTAGAGAAGATGCTATTGATAAAGTTGGAGATTTTATATCCCATGCTATTCTTGAAGGACATGATAAAATTAAAATTGTTCATGGTCTTGGTACCGGGGTTTTAAGAAAAGCAATACATGATTATCTTGAAAAAAATCCCAATATAAAAAATTATTATTATGAAGATCAAAGAGGTGTTGTAACAATTGCAGAATTGTGATATATTATTTTTTTAGCTTTAACTGGAGGTTATCATGAAAGTTTTATTAGCAGGTTTAAATATTGATTACGACCATATAAGGAAGATAAAAAAACTTGAAAAAGGGGAGATTGAAGTTAAGGAAATTCCAGATACGAAGGTTTTTACTCCTGAGACTCTTTCGGCTGCATATGCACGTATAAGCAGATCACCTCTTTCCATTGAAAAGTTAAGAGAAAACTCAATTAATAAAATTGATAAAGCAAGAAAATCAAATAAGAAAATTGTGTATGGTATGGGTCATGGGTCAATTGCTGAACATGCTGTGTTTAATATTGATATAATTAATATTTCAAGACTTGCCTCAGAATTTATCCAAAAGCATAGGCTTGTTTCATATACAGAAAAATCGCAAAGATATATCAAATTAGAAAAAGATTTTATTATTCCAGAAGAAATAAAAGATAATAACGATTTAGTTGATGAATTTACCTCCTTGATACAGCGGGAGAATAAATTATATAATTATTTTTATGATCAGTTGAAAATATATTTTAAAAATAAATATTCCGAATTAAGTAAAAGGGAAGTAGAAGGTAAAGCCAAAGAGGACTCAAGATATATTTTATCTCTTGCAACAACTTCACAAATGGGAATGACGATCAATGCAAGAAATCTGGAGTACATGTTAAAATTATTTCAGGCAAATCCTTTATTTGAAATACAAGAATTAGGCGAAAAGATAAATGGTATTGTAAAGGATAAGGTGCCATCATTAATTGTATTTGATGAGCCAAAAGATTATGATTACAAAAACTGGAGAGGGCGTTTTGAATATGATTTTAATAAGTCCCTTGAGGATAATGACTATGAACATGTTAAATTAATTGACTATACTGAAAATGGTGAGGATCAAATTGTTGCAGGACTGGTTTATCAAAATTCTGATTATAGTTTTGACAATATCTTAAAAAATATTAATAAAATTGATAAAAAAGAAGTTTTAAATAAGGTTTTTAAGGGAATTGATTTTTATCATAGTGTTGATAGAGCTTTTGAACTTGCCAGTGCTCAATTTGAATTTTTACTTTCATCATCTGCATTTGCTCAATTGAAAAGACATAGACTTTCAACTATTTTAAAAGGTGCTTATAATATCAACTGGTCGGTAACTGTTCCAAGTTCTATTGAAGCAATTGGTGAAGAAGAAAAATTCATGGATATGATTAAAAAGATTGAACAATTTTATAGAAAAGTTAAAACTTATGATGAAAATGCTGCGGATTATATTCTAACCAATTCACACAGAAGAAAAGTTATCATGAAAGCAAATATGAGAGAGTGGTATCATTTTATCAGATTAAGAGCTGATGAACATGCTCAATGGGAAATAAGAGCTCTTGCAAAAAGGGTTGAAGAAAAACTAAAAGAAATTTTTCCAAATGTTTCTGAATATTTAATGGGAAAAGATGATTTTATAGAAAAATTTAATAAGATGTAAAAAAAAAGCATGCACCAGGGGGAATTGGTGCATGCGGGTTGGTTGGATGGTAATAAAGAAAGGAGGTTGGTCGGTATTTCCTTCTTTATTAACTACTAATAATAAAACAAGCGAGGATAAAAAAGGTTCCAAAAAATATGAAAAAATTTATTTTTGTTATTGCCGAGTATAATCCATTTCATAAAGGGCATAAATATCATATAAGGAAAACAAAAAAAGAAATTGATTGTAATAATTTAATAATTATTCTATCAGGTAATTTTGTTCAAAGAGGAGAACCTGCTATTTTAAATCAGGATATTAGAGCAAGAATGGCTGTTAAAAATGGAGCAGATCTGGTTATTAAACTTCCAACTCTTTATTCTACAGCTTCTTCCGATTTTTTCACCTTTGGTGCAATTAAAATTATAAAGGAATTAAATGTTAGTGGATATTTATCTTTTGGAAGCGAAGCAGGTAAATTAAAAAAATTAGTTGAAGTTGGTAGATATCTTGCAAAATATGAAAAAGAATACTATCAGCAGATTAGAAAATTTTTAAAAAATGGAATATCAGTTCCTGAAGCAAGAGAAAAATTTATTAAAAAAGTTTTTGGATCAGAACATCTTTTGAATGGGTCAAATAATTTACTTGGAATTGATTATATAAAAAATATATACAAGTTTAATATTGAAAATAAAGTAAAGCCTTTCACAATAAAAAGAGCAGGAAAAGATTATAATGATATATCTCATGGAGATATAATGAGTGCAACAGGTATAAGAAAAATTTTAAAAAGTAATGGAAAAAATTGGGAAAAATTGGTTCCTAAAAATATTAAATACTTATTTGATACTAAATACAGGAAAGTTGAAAATACATTTCTTTTTTTAAAAAATTTAATAATAAGAGAGGGACCCAGTATAAAAAAATACCGCGGAGTTGTTGAGGGATTAGAAAATCTGATTTGTAACGGTATTAATAAAACAAACTCATATGATGATTTTATCAATGAGTTATTAACTAAACGATATACAAAAAGTTTTTTAAAAAGGAGTTTACTCTCAATATTTTTAAATATAAAAAAAGAATCTTTTAATTACCTGAATAAGAGAAGATACCCTTTT
>Ga0209925_1001016_pt1 | contig 14236 bp, 20 predicted proteins | sample SalPonR2_A_D1_MG_FD_185702 | JGI IMG/M metagenome (GOLD analysis project Ga0209925, IMG submission 185702) | Salt pond soil microbial communities from South San Francisco under conditions of wetland restoration - Salt Pond MetaG R2_A_D1_MG... ...
CCCTCCTTCCCTCCCTCTCTCCTTCCCTCCCTCCCTCCTTCCCTCCCTCCCTACCCGCCCAGCTCGTCTCCGAGCTCCCTTTCACCCTGCTAGGGCCCTTCATCTTCGCCTGTATTGCCTACTGGATGGTCGGTCTCGAGCCCAGCCTCTCTGCCTTCCTGATCTTCACGGGCTTCTGCCTTTTGGAAGCCATTTGCGCCGTTGCTCTGGGCTTGGTCGTGAGCGCCCTCTCCCGGGACGTGCCCACGGCCACCGCCCTCGCCCCCCCTGTCACCATCGTCTTCTTGCTCTTCTCCGGGGTCTTCATCAACGTGAAGAGCTTGCCCACGGGGGCGCAATGGTGTCCTTACATGTCCTTCATCAAGTGGAGCTTCAACGCCTTTGCCGTCAATCAGTTCAAGGGGATGACCTTCGCCTGCCCGGATCCGGAGGGCAAAGGCTGCATGAGCACGGGGGAGCAGGTCTTGGCCCTTTATTCCATGGACGAATATGGCCTGTGGCAATGCGCGCTTGCCTTGGTGGGGATCACCCTTATCTTTGCCGGTCTGGGGTACGCGGTCTTGCGGGTGACGAGTCAAAAATACTTGAAGATGCTCCCGCCCTCCAACCCTCCCATGCCCACCATCTTGTCTGCGGAGGGTCCGCATTCTGTGTAACGGACTCGCATGGTCGGGAAATAAAGAGCAGTCAGGTTGCCTTGGGTCTGCGAGATATGCCTTATTCGGCAAGCTATATAGCCATATACTCTTGTGAAGCCTTTCGTTGAATCGATACGGGCTGAAATTTACGCATGAGGAGGCGTGTGGAGACGTTTGTCAGAAGGCCGTGCCACTCTTAAACGCAGCATCGGGCGTGATAAAAAAGTAGGAATATCAGACCATCGCTCTCCAGGGGCCTAGTATGTAAAATAAATGGCTTGCTGCTCTTGGGGATAGAAGTGTCGAAACGGTCAACGAATGTGCTACATGGGTCCCTGAGGTGTCCCAAAGGTCCCTTCAGAGGAGGTGTGTCACTTCATACAAAATTATGGCTTGCGACGTCGTGATTTGGTTCGTCTTCGGTAATTTATGCAGAATCAAACGAGCATTGATGCCATTAGTGCAGTTTAATTGTTATAGGAGGCGTACGATGTACGTAGGGGCCTCGCTCTTATGTGTCGATGAAAGTGTGGAGTGAGCGTTGTCAGAACACGGAGAGACACTTGGGGCGTCCTGTCCTGAAATAAAAATGAAAACTGATTGCAAACCATGTTTGTGTCATTCTCCTTCCTCTTGTACATCATTCTAATGGCTTTTATTCTAGACAATTTGTAAACGCGTTCATGGCTATCAAAAACCATCTGACGGTGAGCTTGGAGCCAGGACGGTACGACGTCCCAACGAACACGTCCGCAAATGCATAAGCCTCCTAAATCCCGTTACTGTGACATAGCGTAGAAAGGCAATCATATTGGATCACACCTCGACGGCGATGGGAATGGACATTAGGGACTGTGTGGTCGTGTATGGAGATTCCGGACAGTTACTAGTACCCGGAGGATGGAGGCTTCCATATCGAGTCCTCGGTGCCTTGGTGGCAGTGTCCCGCACTGCGTGATCACTGGCTTTCTCTCGACTAATTAATGCCTGTACGCGCGCACATTTGTCATTAAGCGTGTCCGAGGGAGTCAATGTGCGACCATCTGGCCTTTAACGCGGTAAATTGGCTTGCATTTTTGGTTTCTTCCAGATGCTAAGCTACTGGGAAGCCTGAATACATAAGGCTCAGCTCTGATTTACATTTGCGTTTCCTTTCTCAACCTTGATTCAGTCGACAGGTGGATCGCTGAAGGGAAAGTACCTTCTAAGTGGGGTTTCTGCTGGGAGCGCCGCACAAGTGTCAGCAGCAAGACTGACTTTCCATTCCTGCCAAGGCTGCGGCCTCAGCCTTGTCCTGTCGGCTTGTGGCCTGTCATGGCGGACACCACTTCTGAGGAAAAAAAGAAGAAACTTTCTCGTAAAGAACGCGAGCGGGAGCTGCGGGCGTTGACGTCGGACGGGCGGGGTTGCGGTTTTAAGAAAGACTTAGTCGCAGACAGGCACTTGGACGACCAAAGGTATGAACGTGAGATCGCGTTCAAGAAGCAGCAACAGGCTGCCGCTGCCGCTGCAAAACACGGCAGTGGGGGCAAGGACAAGGCAGGCGCCGTGATTCCAGGTGTGACGCTGGGGGCCCCACCACCTTCCGCGGCATTCGACGCGTTGATTCGGATGGAAGCTGGCCTTGGACAACGGACCATCCACGACAATATCAACGACCCCAACCGACCGAGCTGGGAGGATTACAAGAAGGCGAAGGCCGATAAACTCGACCTGGTGGGTGGCAGTGGGAAAGGGTCCCAAGGACGGGCCCTGCGCAGGTTTTTGACCGGATTAGCTTGTCGTCCGCTTTTCAGTGGGGCGAAGGTTCTCGTTACCTTGTTCCCGCCATGTTTTGAATACATAGCTCACGAATCGATATTTTCGCCTACCCTTCCCACAGGCAGGTGCCGATGAACGGAAAATGATTGAATATCGGGCCCAGCTGGACGCAGAGCGGGCTCGGCGTTTGGCTCAAAACCGTGGGGAGAAGGAGGAGAAGGATGGGAAGAAGAAGAGTCGGCGGAAGGAGGGAAGGAAGAAAAAGGGGAGGAAGAAGGACGAGAGGAAGCGGGAGGGGAAAAAGAAGAAGCATCACAAGAAGGAGGACAAGAAAAAATCTCACAGGAAGCGAAAGCGTTCCTCGTCCGAGGAAGGGGACGAGATCAAACGCTCAGAAGGGAGGAAAGAAGAAAGGGGTGAGAAGAGGCAGAGAAACGACGAAGTAGGACAAGAAAGAGTGGAGAATAAGGCCGACGGTGGCGGGGAGATGGAGACGGAGAGCGTCCCGTTGGCAGGGGAGGGTCAAGAAGGAGAGAGAAAGCCACGGAGTCTGAAAAAAAAGAGGCGACGTCGAGATGTTTCTTCGTCCTCGTCCTCCTCCCCCTCCTCCTCCTCCTCCTCCTCTTCCTCCTCTTCCTCCTCGGATACCGAAGGCTCCGGTAGCTCGGGCCCGGTACAGCTTTCCTCCTTCCTGCGGGGCGACAAGGACGGCAGCGACAGCGATTAATCGACCCACTCAAGAATAAACATGACAAAGCACGGACAATGCCCTGTCTAAAACGAGGGAATCTTTTGCTTTCCACGTTTCAACGTTGCTTATGGCGCGTTTTCAAGGGCCTAAACCTTTCCTAGCGCATTTCGTGGTCAAAAATGCATCGCATGCTGTCCCACGGCCCTTCGCAGGCCTCGTCCACCGCGTGCACGTAACGCGTGTGCAGATGCCGTTTCAAGTCCGCGGGGGCCAACAGTCCATTGGGCAATACATTTCTCTCTGTACCTGCTTTCCAACCTTCCTCTTCCCTTGAAATACGAGTCGCGTCTGCTATGGTTTGCGGGGTGGGTAGTAACGAGGGCAGTCGCAATGGCTCATTCGACCCGCATCCTTGTGCCTTCGCGGCGAAATGTGCCCTCTCTGGCTCTCCTTTTTCTTTGTCCTGCGGGGAAGAACTGACTGGGATCGAAGTTTGAAGTGCTAAAGCGCATCCACAATGGGTCCAGGCGCCGGTGATCTCTTCCAGACGCATCGCATCGCTTGCTGGCAACGTCGCGGGGACAGGATCGTCGGTCAAAAAGACCCGTGTCAAGGGAAAACTTGGAAGAGAAAGGTCATGTTTCAAATGCGCATGCGCCGGTGCGGCTCCCTTTGCTCTATCTGTCCTCGGTCCGACTCCCTCCGCCCGGGCCCCCCGGATGGAGACCAACGACAGTCGCGCCTCCCGCTCTAAATCCGAGGGGCATGAGCCATTGATTACTGCCCGAGGGGCAGCAAATGTGATGGGTATTCCTGGCCATTTTAAGACGGACGCGTAGATTGTTAGGGCGCCCCCCAGACTATGGCCGGTGATGATGGACAACCCGGGGTCGCAGGTCCCGTTCCGGAAGAGCTCCTTCCAGTCATGTGCGACGGTCGTCCCTTCAGTCAACAGGCGAAAGGAGTCATAAAAACCGTAATGAAGCCAAATTGTCCCGAGACGTCGTGGACACAGCCGTGGTAGGCGCGCTTGGGTCGGTCGGTTGCTTTCGAGTTCGTCCATGCTGCGATTGCCATCCTTTACTCCGCCTGCTCTTCGAAAAGGTTCATTGCGTTCGCGGCGATTTGCACGAAAGCGTACCTCTTCCCTTTCTGTCTGGGATCCAGCATTGCTGCGCGAGCCTGTCAGCACGTCGAGGAAGAAGCTATCCTTCCCTTCATCCTCGCCGCACAGCATCATAGGGATTGGACGAGCACGATAATCATTCCTCCAATCCAGTCGATCATCACTGCCCCGAAAAGCCAACGCACAACCCTGCATTTGCTCTGGAAAAACCCATCTTCTGGAAACCATTGCCACGGAATTTAAGTTTTTATAGGTTCTTTCTACTTTCCAACCTCCCAACGCATGTCCTGTGGTTCCGTCATAGGCTCCTGCGGCAAGACGGGCTGCCTGCTGTATCAAGGAGGCAGAATTCTCAAGTTCTCCTGGTGATAAAGCAGCGGAAGGAGAATGATGAAGATAAACTTGTTCTAGTGATAAATCATTGAGCAGAATAAGTTTATCACCGGGTACTACATCTGTCCTGGTAGGGTCGACGGGCAGCTGAAGGGAAGGAATTATTTCACCATGCATCGTGCGCATCGAAGAAGTCTTTGTCATTGAAATGATGCAAATCAATAAGTACCATTGTATAAATGGTTGAGCATACAAAATTTGCAGCATTGAAGGATAGTATGTGTTTTCCTGTGTGTACAATATGAAGTATAGAAGAATGAAAGACGTGTGTAACACATCAATTGATTAAACTCACAGAATCTATCATTACCGATGATTTTTTGAGTAAATTATTGAATGGTACTTCATTATACTACGTGTGTCGGTCGTGCCTGTTCACTGGCGGATCATAGGGATGGACTGGGCAGGTAGAGCTGAAGGCGGTGTGTTAAAAAATAATCCGTTTAATTCAAAATTTTCCTGCCTCGGAGTTCCGAATATCCGTCGATAACTTGGCCCGGGTGAGGGTTAGCGTTAGCAGCTTTCTCACGGTACTTTCACTTCAAAATATGTCTAAAATTATCCAAAAAATCTTAGCTCATGCTTTTCTATTCACGTTGTCCCTTTACATCTCAAAATTTCTCCAACTTGCCGACCTGACGTCGCACCCTTGAATGGGAAGTTAAAAAAAAGTACCGAAAGAGGGCTTGTCTGCTCCCACACGCGGTCACGGTCCCGATCAGAGCTAAAATTATGTAGGTATTCATGAAACCAAGAGAAGTTCTTCAAATTAAGATTTTTTTCTGTCAAAGCCATAAATCATCGACTCTTCTCAACCTAAACTATTGTCTTACAGAGAACCTGTGTACTTTAAGTTGCCAAAGCGTGGGCCCCCTCCCGGACCTAGCAAAAGTCCCCCCTCTTCGTCCTCTTCCTCTCCCCCAGCATATCCTGTGTCTGTTGCCTCCCCCTCCCTCATCCGTATGCTATCATCCTGATTGCTTTGCTTATCTCTGTCTCGCTCTCCCTCTTTCATAAAGCCGCTAGCTTCCTTTTCCTTTATGTTTCCATCCTCTACAGTTGCACTGTGTTCATTCCAGGGCTGCTCTTCATGCTCCTTTCCTTTCTCAAGGCCCTTGGGTATCGAAGTGATGTGGACCTTGCTAGTGTTGGGCAGGCAAGGGTGAGGGTGTGGGCCGACGCGCGTTGTCGCTTGCGTGGATGAAAGTGTGGAAGGCGATGGTTGAAATTGCTTGGCGTAACAAGTGCGGCACAGGCAGAACTCCCCCGGGCACACTTGGCATTCGTATCTAATCATGGGATGATGGACAGAAGGATGGCCGATGGGAGGATTGATTGGCTTTGTTAGTGGAGGGCATCCAGGCCCATGTCCTGCGCGAAGCCACACCGGTCACGTACCGTACTTCATCTTCCTCCAGCGTGTACAGGCACGCGTCACAAAAGAACTCGAATGCCGAGCTCTCCTCCTGGTCCTCCTTGGCACGGACGTTCTCCCGCCGGGCGGGGTCAGGAGCGGGGGAGGAAGAGGGCAAGGGGTGGGCCCACCTCCCTTGCAAGGGCGGCGAAGAGGAAGGCATGTCTTTCCTCCGAGTGACCACAGAAACGGTCTGCCAGGAGGCGTGTCTGAACCCCGCGCCATTCTCTCCTCCGACCTCTTCCCCCGTACGTGCCTCCCCATCGAGTGTGGGCGTCCCAGCCCCCATGGACGGTGATGTAGGGTGTGCTACCAACGCTTGCATCGAAGGATTGAATCCTTCCTGCTCGCCTGGATGGACCGGTGAGGCGGAGGAAGATGACAAGGGCTCGCTGGCTCCTCGAGGAGCAAAGGGATCTGCGGGAACGGAAAGGGGAAACGTGCTCCTCAAATAGGAACGGAGCTACCAACTTCTCCAAGTATTGCCTTGGAATTCACAAGTCCTCTCTTCGTCAACTCTCGTTCCTTCTTTCCTCCGCCGTCGATTCCACCCCCTCCCATAAGCTTACCGACGGGGCTGTCCATGAAGAAAGGGAAGACTTCTTCTAGCAAAGCGGCATCCGCCCATCGCACGTGCTTCACCTTCCTCTTTCCCTTTCTTGGGCCCTCATTCTTCCCCTTTCCCTCACGGGGACGTTTTTGGGGGGATGTTAGCCGGGGAAGCCGCAGTCGCTTATCGAAGCTGGTGTAGGCCGTAGGGAGTAGAGATCCACGATTATCCTCCATGGTGGATGCCGATCTCGGCAACCCGGAAGGTTTTGCGGCTTCATTCGATCCATCACTACCCTTTTCCGGCTTATTTGATACCTCCTTGTCCTCCTTGTCCTCCTTGTCCTTCTCCTCCTCCTCCTCTTCAAGATAGTGCAACAGACCCTGTCACAGGAGATCGGGACACACATGTGAGACAGGAGGCCAAATAAAAGGTGTGTGAAAACACAAAGAGAGTGGACATTGCATGAACTCTTTCATGGACTTACCTCCATACTGTCTTCCAACGTCTGCCTCCGCGGCGTTTGTCGCGGCTACGACATGTGTGCTCTCTGCCTGCCAAATCCCCGTGACAAGCCTAGCCCGCCTCAGAATGACAAAGACTCCACAGGCCCCATTAATTGTGACGAACGTATGCTGCACAGTCTCACGACAGTAACTGTGGGTATGCATTGGGCAGTCAAAGGCAGTCGTTTGGGGGGGCTGGAAAAGGGATAGCCAAAACCTCCTGGCTACCTCGCCTACTGCCTCGTCTGCACAAATGGATGATAAATAAAGGGCATATTTTCTATTTTTTGAGAATGTTTCAACACACCGCCCGCACACAGCCACGAACGACTCCATCGATGCCATTCAGGCATGCAGGGCGACCGCATTCTTGTTCATGCGACAGACACTTCGCTTCTCGTTGGTATACGCCCCCATTCCCTTTTTTCCCGTTCGGCCATAAACCTCCTGCCCCTCCTTTTCCTTTCCCAGGTAAGCGAACCTGGCATGAACACGTATACGCTGACACCGCTGCGTTTTTCAAGGAGAAAGGGTCCTCTGTTTAATCCGTGACAATTCTCACTCCACGTCTCATCACGCTCCGCTATCTCCTTAGAATTACTCCCGCGGGCTCCACCTTTGCCTTCATCCTCCAGAGAGGTAAACCCCTCCGAGACGATTCACGTTGCCTCCCCCTGCCAGTCAGGCTGTCAGGGTCAAGAGGCGGCCCAGCAAGCTTGGCAAGAAGGGGATCACCGGGGGGAAAGGCAAGGCTCTGGCCCAACCGAGGACAGGAGGAGAGGGCAGCGGCGCCTTGGGGACGGGGCAAGTGGATGTACGTCGATGAGGGACATGGCGCAAAGCGTGGCGAACGCATTCCCTGTGCAGAGACCTGGGACGGCGGAAGATGGGGAGGCGGGGGACATTGGGGAAGGTACGTGGGCCCGGCTGAAGGGAAATGAGGGCCCCATGCCCTGGGGTGAGGCTTTGCCGCGGTTATGAATCTTCTCGATTCGTTCCTCATCTCTTTTTTATCATCCTTCCAAGGTATCTACTACCAAGAAGAAGAGCTTCTCGTCCTGTCGCCTGAGTGGGCGCGTCACTTTCGAGAACGTTTTCGAGCCCGCAAGGCAGGGGCGAAACGGGGTGAGCAGGGGGGTTAGGGCCCGAGGAATGGGTGCCACAGGGAGACAAGAGGGCCAGTGCGGAGTCATTTATCATGAGGCGTAGATCTCAAGAGTATAAATGCATCCTTTTCCTCGACATTCGCCTCTTCCTTGCTTTTTGGACAGGAAAACGCACGCGGGAGATCGTCCAGTGGTCACACCGGGAAGTCGACGCCCTCCCTCCCCCCACGGCACGGGCTCTGGGAAAGCGAGCCTTCTCAAAGCGGAATGGGCATGTGGGCAGGGAGGAGGGGGAGGAGGACGAGGCGGACGAGAGGAGGGAGGAGGAGGAGGAGGAGCAAGCAGCCATCGGGGCCGACGGGGAAAGGAGGAAGGCACTGAGGTTGGAAAAGCTACCTCCCTGTTTGAGGGAAAGCGTGATGGGGTTCATGGAAGAAGATGATGACGTGCAAGGGGGGAAGAAGGGGTGAGCTGGCGAGGGAGAAGAGGGAGCGAAGGAGGGGCCGGGCGACGAAGGGCGAGCATCGCTTTTGCGTTAGGGCTCTGAGATCGAGCATAAGAGAGGCATATAAAGGTGTTAAGTCCTACACACGATCACGAGTCCGCGAGTGGCCTGCATCCGTGATTTTGTTGCCCTTGTCTCCCACCACCTGCTCTACCTCCAATCCCTGCATCGGAGGGGACCATCCAAAGCAGGCAAAGCAGCACAGAGAGGAGAGAGGCCGCCTCTCCCCAAATCCTGCCTGAGTATTCTTTGTGTATTCCCCCCCACCGTACGCCCGGGACTGGGGCATGCCCTGCCTTCTTTGCCCGGTGTCTCCATCATACCAACCATCTATTCGCAGACGTTGCTGAACCCGTTGCAGCATTCATTTCTAACAACATGTTCCGAGACTTTCCTCACTTTCGACGTGTATCGACGGCCGTCAGTGTCAATAACTACCCACGCATCTGTGCCTTGCCGATGCCCTCGACCCATGGAAAATGTCACAGGCACCCTGCACTCCCTCGCGCCGCCCTCCCCGTCATCGCTCTGTTCTGGGGAGCTTAAACGCTTCTCTCCCCGTCGGAACCCTGACCCGATCCCCAACCCTCACCTTCACCCACAGTCTTCTTCTCCCCTTTACTTTATACGTTTCAACAAGTCTCCGAGTGACAAAACCTCCCCCAGTTTTCCCTCCGTCCCGCCCTCCTTCTCTCCTTCCTCTTCCTCGTCCACCTTCCAAAAGGCAGGCAGGGTCATGGCAGAGGCGGAGTTGGCGCCCCTAGACACGCAGGAAGAGGAAGGAGGGAACCGACAAGGCGAAAATAAGGATGAAGTAAGGAGGAAGGACAAGAAAGACTAAGTCGGCGCAGAAAAAAGGGCGAGCCTTGGGATCCACAGAGCCCCTAAATTACTAGCCTTTTTCTCTTCATTACTAATCCTCCTCCCCACCCTCTCTCCCTCCCTCCCTCCCTCCCTCCACTCTTTTATACGCACCGTATGGGCGGGTATAGGGGCGGTGGGACCGTCCAGGAGCCATCCAATGCCCGCATATGGGATCTATCCGAGGCAAAGCAGTCGCGAAGGACGGGAGAGAAAGACACCCGTCGAAAGCGCCTGGGGAAGGAGAGGGGGAAGACAGGTTGGGGCATCGCATGGAAGGACCTCCACATGTCCTGTCTATTCCTGTGCATTCCGTCCTTCTCCAGTCCTCCCCGCCCTCTTTTTCGTCCTTCCCACGTACTGTCGGTACTCCTCCCTCAGGGGCAAGTCCGGTTTGAACGCCTTCCTCACGTACGCTCCGGCCGGGCAAGGGAAAGGCTCCAGGCGCGTGTCCAGGTCGTAGACATAGGCCAGGCCCCCGGGCGTCTCTAAAAGCGCGACGACTGTGCACGTAAAGGTGGGCAGCGTAAATAACTTATGAGAAGGGGAAAAGGGCGGCACCACTGGCGCTGACCCCAGGAGGACGCTTACTCTCGTGCCTTCAACCCGCCTATCGTCGGGCTTACGAACCGTGATAGTCCCATAATATTGGCCCGTCGTTTAGCGCAAATTCAGCGATTTTATTTCCTTCGTTGCCCTCCGTCCCCGCTTCCTCCCCGTCCTCTACTTGATCCGCATTCCCCAAGGCTTCCCCCGTTTCACGCTGCATCCAGATAGGACAGGCTTTCAGTGAATTTGATATGAATAAGGCAGACAGCTGGCATCCTAGAAGATCTTCCGAAGATGATATTAAGGCGTGCAGCTTGGCGAGAAGCAAGTATACGTTTTCCTGGGAGGTGCAAGGAGAGGTAGAGCTTCCGATGAGGACCACGGGGACAGTGGACTGGTCCCTTTGAATTTCTCTTCCCATTCCGGGCCCTTTCCTTCTTTGACTCCAAAGTGATGGTGTGAATTTACCTCGCAAAAACACCGCGTATAGGTGAAGCAGGAACGGGGTAAGGCTAACGCGGTTGGAAGACAGGGCTCCCGGGCCATCATGTTTTGCTGCTTTCCTTTCGATTTTTGCCATAAATGCTCATCCTGATGCAGCTCCTTTCGATGCCGTCGGATACGCACCTCCTCTTGTGCCCCTGATAGTCCTGATTGCGAGTGAAGCTGCGATTGTCGCTTGGCTTCCCAAGGGCACATGCAGTCCGTAGCCCTCAGCTACGATGCTGCGAAGGCGAGTGTGGACAACCTCCCCAGCAATCACACACCACCGCCGCCCGTATTTATACTGTGCTTTGAAGAAGATGTATGCGATGGTATGCATCAGTCCTTTGTGCCTGGGAAACTTTCAAGGAGGCGTGGGTGTAGGAAGGGCCAGGGAGAAAGGGAGAAATCGCCTCTGAAGCCGGTAACGGTTTGTCCTTGAGCTGGGATATCCGCGGATCACGGCCTTGGGAAAAAGGCATAAATTATGCTCTGGGACTCTTTTTTCAAGCGGAGGAAAGCCACGCAGTCTAGCGAATACTGGAATTGTTGTGCTCAAGCCGCCCACTCTACCTTCGTTTCATTTCCAGGCTGGCTCGCACTCTCCCGACGAAATTCCCGATCCCAGCCGGTTGAAACGATATCGTCCTTAGACAGGACTTTTCCATCGGTTTGACCAGAAGCTTTCAATGTCGAGTCGATGGGTATGGACTCCGTCAAAGGTAAAGAGGAGGTTTTTCATCGCTGTCATGGCCCTAGCTCGTCTTTCTGATGCTTTTCGGGCGCCATGTCTGCTTTTTTCTTCATCGAGGTACGCTTCTAGGCAGATTTTTTCCGAGAGGCATGACTTATTTTAGATTTTCATAAAGGGATACCAATTTAGCCATTACGCGTCCCTCCCATAACATAATTACAGGCCTCGGCAATCTGGGCACTCTGGTGACATATTTTTCAAGTCTCCCGGTCATTTGCGGTCCTTATCGAGTTTATCATCCGTCTGCACTCCTGCTTTCCTTCCTTCGCAATATATAGTGAGGCCCTTGCGGGCCTCAGCAGAGAAATCGTCACATTCGTCCAACGCAAATACCAGATTTCGGGAAAACATTTCTCGAAAAAGAGAAATCAAACAGATTCCCCTTCCTCCCCAAGGTCCCTCTCAGCTTCGAATCGTCGTGACCGGCTTTGGGCCGTTTCAGGGCGTGCTAACGAACCCCTCAGAGACTCTGGCTCGACTCCTGAGCGACCAGGTAAATGTTGTACACAATGCAAACTTGAAGTTTTTCGTCGCCTTTTCTCACGTCTATCCATTATCTCAGTTGGGTGGCATTTATCGAGTACGCCAGCAGTGTGAACCCTGACTGTCTGCTTACAAGCGGAGCGACTCACACTTTCACACACTGTTTCCATTTTGTTTCTGTTCTTCAACCAATCTATCTCATAAGTCCAAATCAGGTGTTACAAACAGACTCACCACTCAGATTCTCGAGACATCTGCGGCGGGAGCCTTGGAATCCCTGAAAGGTATCCATCAGAATTTGAAGGAGGAAGGATTGAAAGACAGTGACAATCTTTTGCTCGTTCATCTGGGTGTACGAAACGACATCAAGGGCTTTCGACTTGAAAGGGTAGGTTATAATGAAGCTTCCTTCGAAATGCCGGACGAAAGGGCGTTCCAGCCACAAGGCAAGGCTGTTTCTCGAACGAACCCCGACACTTCTTTTTCGCTATTCTCCACCATGCCACTCCACGCCATCTTGCAGTCTTTGCATGCACCGTCCCAATCCGATCCTGGATACAGCCGCGACGAGGTCTCGATATCATCCAATCCCGGCCGATTCGTTTGTAACTACCTCTACTTTAGTTCCATGGACCTCTGTCTTTCTCGTGGGCATGCCCACAGCGCCGCCTTGTTTGTGCACTTGCCTCCTTTCTCGTGCGTGAAAGAGGACGCTCAACTTCGTTTTTTGAAACGATTGCTTGATCTTTCCTCCCGCCATTTTCCCCAGCCTACTTAAAAGTGTCAAGGAGATCAAGGGTGCAAAATAGAGATTATATGCTTCCATGTACAGGCCCTAAAATACTATGGTGAGCGGCGCACATGGACATATTCCAACTGTATGTGAAAAGGAAGTGCTTGTGAAGGGTTGTTATGATTCTTCTCCTCAAGCAATTAAAAGAGATTTCGTCGATCTTTTGAAGTTGTGTGCCTGACCATAGCCATTGGACGATTTAGTTTGTGGAAGTCAGTCATACGCGTTGAAAATGAACAAAAATCCATTTTTTATCTCAATTTTCAATACAAGTGCTCCCAGAATGGGTGAAAATTTAAAGAAATTTCGCATAGTCAAGACGAGAACGAAGACTTCTAAATATCTATAGCTCTTTCTCTACAGGCCTTGCTCAGTCGAGGAGCTTGTTTTACACTTCACGTTGTATAATTTTTCGAATTTTGACTCTCTGAATGGAAATTTTCATTTTCTCATGTATTTTTTATTATCCTAGTCGGCGTCTAGCTCATCGCTGGGGGTTTGACGTTCATTTTTCTGATAAGACCATGCAGGTCGGATTGCGCCCTTGAAGCGTTTAAATTTTGAAATTTTGAAACAGCAGGAAAGGAGAAATCAGCTCCGCAAGTCGTGGGGATTTGCGCAATGCGCTTTGACTGCATTGTAAATCACGTGCCTGGGTCGTTGCCGCCAGTAGCTCAGTAGCGATACTTATCCTTTCGCACAGTCAGCTTGTTTTGCTGATTTGACAACGTGAGGACTGTCCAGGACACGTTTGCTTCTTTGCGACGCCTTCCCTCCTTTTCGCTCCCTTCCCTTTATGGACGATCTCGTCACCCTTATAATCTTGGATTAATCCAAGAATTTACAAATTAAATATTTATATGCGTTTTTAGCACTTAAAAAGCTTCAGCTGCTCGAAATGGGAGGAAATGATTGTGTCAAATCAGAATTCAAAGACCCGAACATTTGTTTACGACCATCCACACTTCATTTTCTCACACGGACACATGACAATACCTGACAGGGACAAATTTTTTGGTGCAGTGTACATTCACACTGAAGCTGTCTTGGTGTTTTGGCCAATCCAAACCTGCGACTATGCTGCAAGGAAGATGGAAAGCGCCAAGAAGAGGACCTCTCCATTTGTTGTTTGGGTGCCTTTTGCTTTGTATGGGAATAAGACTGCAGCCCACACACGCGGAAGGGCATGAAGCTGTCTTTGTTCCAGGAGTTTGGTTGGACGACGAGAGGGCTAAGTGCCTGGATGGCTCCAAACCGGGTTAGTAGGCAGGGCACCTGGCTGACGCACCGTAGGAAAATATATCATGACTCAAGGTACACCCACTTCTTACCCAACAATTTGAAACTTCGACATAATTTCTGCAGTATATTATCATCGACCAGGATGGGGAGACGGTGCTCGGAAATGGATTCTCTTTTACGAAGGTTAGCTGGCCATTTTTCGTACACTGTGCTTTTTGACGCAAAGTCGATGCTTACGAATTCTTTCTCCGTCAACTTACGCACATTTTTTGGCTAAATAAAATTCAATAGGTGGAGGATGGTGCGCTGACAAGCATGAGTGCTATGACCGTGCCAAAACTCACTTGGGCTCCAGTCACACTTACGAAGATACGATGGGTG
>Ga0209925_1001020_pt1 | contig 14204 bp, 14 predicted proteins | sample SalPonR2_A_D1_MG_FD_185702 | JGI IMG/M metagenome (GOLD analysis project Ga0209925, IMG submission 185702) | Salt pond soil microbial communities from South San Francisco under conditions of wetland restoration - Salt Pond MetaG R2_A_D1_MG... ...
CTACATTTGGGAGACCATCTATACCATCACCAAAGAAGACCTCTGGTGGATGCCTCAGTATATTCAGCTCTTTGGCCCCACCCCGTCGCCTTCGCTCCCTCCTTCGGCGCCTCCTCCCCGCCCTCCTCCCTCGGACGCTGCCCCGTCCTCGCAGGGAATGGTGCGCAGGCTGCTGGCAGGAACCATGAGCGTGATTCCGACCTCCCTCATTTCTTTGCCTCCCCCCTCGCGGGCCCAGAATCAGCTTTCTCGGAATGGGCGGACGAGTACGGTCGATGCGGGTGCTGAGGAGGACGCGGGCCGCCCTTCCATTACCGCGTTGCCTGTGGTGGTGACCATGAACGTGTAGTAGGGTTCAAAAAGGATCCGCGAAGGACAAGGACAGGGATCTGGCGGCGGACATGCGGGTGTGGAAGGGTGGAGAATGGTGGATGGACACGACTCAGGTCGCGAAATTGTCGAGGGGGGAGGACTTCGTTGGATGGAAGCGAGGGTACGCCGCGAGGACGGGAAAGAGAGGGGTTGGGCACGCAGGGGGCAGCGATCCAGCTGTTGAAAGCGTGTTCCCTAGGGGAAAGAATGAGAAACTTTTGTTTTGGAAGGTAGAATCGCATAACGTGTGGAGTGTTGTGTGTGGAGTGACAAGTAGGCCAGGGCGATAGGATGGTGGCCTGGGTGAAAATAAGGACGGCACAAGGGATGAGGCACGAAAAGCATATCAAAGTTGGTGTATCTCATAGAGTATTGGCGTTCCTCCTCTCTTTCCCTCCCATTATTCGAAGCTCTGCTCTGTCCTCTTTTATATGATCGAAAACTCATTCCATTACCAGCCCTGCCCCTCTGCCGTGCGACATGACCACATCGCAACGCTTTCCGCGATTTTTCTTACCCCCCTTCGGATATACTTCCACCTGGCCTATCTTTGTTCGTGTCTTTTTCTTGAAAAGCATGGGTTTTGAAAGGAATACAAGTAGTCTCACACGACTCGTCACTCGCGCTGAATGCGAGCTGTCCCTTGTGATCCGTCTTGCAAGGAAAAGCATGTACACGACATGAAAACCCTTCTCTTGCTCCGCTACAAGAGCAAAGCAGTGCTTCTTGATTTCCCCTCCTCTTCTCGCTTTCTACCATTTAAGTCCAGCCTTTAAATATGTCTACCCGGTTCATGTCTCCTTCCTGCCCATTTTTCTAATGCAAGGTGGCAGCATTCCCATTGGGAGTCAAGCCTCCGGGGCTCGTGGTGCGTGCCTTCTTCCTTCCGAAGTAGAAGCCTGCCGCAATCAGAACGAGGCCGACGAAAGACATAAACACGGCCAAGATGATGTTGGACGAAGCGGGGAGCCCGGTGTAGTTGCTCATGCTGCGCATGGGACAGGCCTGGAAGCGCGTGCAGTCCGAGGAGGGGGTCAAAAACACCTTGCTGCCGTCCGAGCAGGTCTTAAATTGGTCACTGGGGCAAATGGCGGCAGCCTTGTCTGCCAAAGACAAGCCGCATACGGGGTAGCCCCGCTCGCATTCCGCCGCCGTCACAACCTGCTTGGTCTCTCCCTGTGCCAAATCGCGCAGAAAGACTCGCTCGTGGCTGGCAACGGCAGGCGTGGAAGGCTGGATGACCTTGATGAAATCCATCAGGACAATGTCGGGACGCGAGACGCCCGATTCGAACCAGGCGCTGCCTGTGGCCGAGCCGGTTCGGTCCTCGCGGTAGAGTTTCCCGTGCGCGATGAATGGGTACTCCATGTCGTTACCAGAGAGACCGTAGGCGGCCAGGGACTCGTCGCGCGAGAGGACGGAAGGGGAGTAGCGTTCGTCGATCAGGATGTCCGTGTCTTTCAGGTTGGCGGCGAAGGCCTTGATGGCCGCCTCCCTCTCTGCTCCGGCTTCCTTCGGCACGGCCCATCTGGCGGCCCGCATGGTGCTCGGGAAGCTCACATTAGGGGCGCCCACAAAGTCTTCCACATTGGCAATGTATCCGCCGGCATCCAGGACCGCGCTTCGTTTGTAGCCAGCCACATCGATCATAAAGTAATCCACGGTACTGTCACCGTACGTGTCGACGTTCACGAAAGACACTTTGGGGCGGCTCGGATTGGCCTTGGCGGCATCCGAGAGCTCGTAGTACTTCTCCCGGGTCCGATCAAACTTCTGCTCTGCCACGCCGTCCAGGTTGAAAAAAGCAGCTGCAAACTTGAGCCACTCCCCGCGCCCCAACAAGCTGGTCTCTGAGGTGGCAGAGAAGATCACTGTTTTATCCGTGGCACCCGTCCCCTTGTAAGACTCCGAGTAATCGAAGTAGACGTTGGCCTCGTTCATCAGGGCATCATATTCTTCCGGCTTGGCGCCCCAGCCGGGCACCGCTGCATTCAAACCAGGGGACATGACATTGTTGCTGCAGGTCAGAGCTTTTTGAGCACAGGCATCCACGGAGTACGGAGAAAGCGAGATGAGACGATCGGTCACGCCCATGTCCGTCTTGTCGTTCTGAAGGAGGTTCAGAAAGTCGTAGCTGACAGTTTCAGCCGTTACAGCTTTCTGGGCGGGCACGGAAAGGATGCGGCGCTCATAGCCGGCAGGGAGGGTCAGAGCGCTGACATCCGGCTCGGGGGCTCCGCACCGATAGAGCACGTACTGTCGCTTGCCTGCCTTGTTGGTCACCACTTTGTACCCCTGATCGTATTCAATAGTAAACTTACGGGCTTCATCGACGGTGGCACCGGCCGCGGAAGGGAAATAGTCTTTGGATGCACTGAATGTCGCGGGTGCGAGGCACTCCTCCACGGATCCTGCACTTGTGTAGGCGGATAGGCTCGCCAAGGCCATTGCGCCGAAGGCAACACGATGCATGGTGCGTCAAGTACAGATAAATGTGTAGTAGTTCGTTCCTGTTGAGTGTCAAAAGGATTAGACAGATACAAAAGGTAGCGTTAGAGGAAATGCTTGCTACGGCGACATGAGCACGAACATGTCAACATTTGGTCCATGTTTCTACTCAAAAATTTCCATGTTACGCCAAAGGTAGAACGCTCTATATCAGTTTTATCGCATACAAGGCCCATAAAGTCAAAACAATTGATTTTGTCTTGATTTCAAGCGCTGTGAGATACAAGAAAATATGACAATCAACCCCCAAATCATAGTAATGAAAGAGGAGCTGTAATCCGTAGAGAGAGTGTAGACGATGGAGGCATAGTGCTTGAAATTCTTACACAAAGCTTATAAGAATTTCAAAGCAACCGGGTGCACGCAACGGTGCTGTATAAGAGGGTATCGTCTACTAATCAGTGGCCACAGACTCTAGTTCTCATGGGCTCTACATTTGTTTTCGTACTGTAGACACTGCCTTTTTTAAGGACGCAAGCAAACACGATTCTACGCAACATTTCATGTTGACCAAGCAAACAGATAGGAAAGCATGGGAAGGAACGAAACGAACGATGAGAGGGAAGAGTGAGAGGCAATGGGCGGTTGAAGCTGGTGTCGCCTTCGGAAATTTGAAACGGTTTTGGAGCGAAACGGCGCATCAGCCGTTAATCTTCGACCTAGCCTGTCGTTTAATTCTTGTTTCGTCTTTCACGAGCCCGGCTTTCAGCGATTTGGAGACTGTTTGTAAATTCTGTGCAACATCGTGCAGAATCCAACCCAAGCTACAGCTGATGGAAGGCGCCTGGCACAAAAAAAGGAAAAACGTTTGGTTTTAAAATTCCCGCAACATTCCCCCGCTACATAATACTCTGGAATCGTTGCTCATCCTTTATTGAGTTTACGACTTTTCGTATTGTATATGTACATCACACGCCCGACCGATTTGTCAAAATTAGGGCGATTCATCCGATACCTCTCATCAATTTCTCCGACGTCGGTTGTAATCGTGTCATCAGTTTGTAAGAAGTGAGCCCCGCACAGTGGCGATTCCTGGAGCACTTTCAAAAAGATTATTTTTCTATCTTTGTATTCTTGAATATCATTTTTTTCATATGCATGGTATATTTTGTGACAGGATGGGCCCGCATGGCTAAGTAGTCTTAAGCTGTGTTTTATGCTCCATGTGACAAGTACCCTCATTCTCTTTTAAACCACCTTGTCATGGACACGATGCACTTTGTTCTGATCACACTACCGAAATATCCAGCCCTCCTGAAGGTGAACTCTAACCCTGAAGGTCAACTTTCATTCTCTTACATTTAACAATGACATCCCCTCGTGTGAAAATCAGCACCATAAGTGCCCTCTTATGTATAAAAATTCATCGCCTTCTATCTCCCCTCGTTCTTTTCGACATAGCTACTGTTGTACCACCGGCACTGCCCTTACTCTTGAAGCTTCAAAAAATTTCCGCCATGTCCGTATTCGATCACATCGCTCGTCCCTTAGGATGTAACAATTCTTCCAATTCTTGAATTTTCCAAATGCCGCGGCGAACCGGAGAAAATAGAGCGACCGCCAAATCTCTTGGCAGTCCAGCTCGTACTTAAATGGGCGACCCACAACTGTAACGGCCCGAAGCTCACGGGAGCGTACATAATGGAATATCTGGTCGTGAAGGTCATAGGAAGAGGAGGAGGTAAAAAAAGGGATGAGAATGAATATTCTACCCCAGAAATAATAGGAAAGCAGCATAAGATTTATCAAGGGCCATTTTTTAGTGTTTACATATAAGCAGCAATGTCAGGTGAGTTGTCTTCCTGTCAAAATCGGTCTCTCCCATTAATGCCTGAGCATCACCCCTTTACGCCCCTGCACCTGCTCGAGAAGCTCAGGACAAGCCACAGCTATTTCGGATAGATAAGAAGCCGGATGTTGGGGAGGCAAAAAAAAGGGGATCTTTGTTTGACGGTGGTGGCAAGCTCTGTAGGATCGATGTTGGAATAGAAAAGACCAATCAACGAGACAGAACAGGAAGTAAAAAAGATAAACCTTTCTTCTGACTTACGCGCCATTTTGAGAGGAAACAGGATAATAGCTGTCGATTAATGCCGCGGACTCCGCATTGCCAGGCAAGACCCGCGATCCTCCTGCGGAAGTTGCATTGTCCCTAGTGTTGGCCCCCACGAACCATCGAGCAGGCGGACGACGACGCGACAAGAGGCGCCATTGCAAGAGACGGGCCCGAACAAGCATGGAACGTTTCAATTTCTCGACCTCTCGGACTCGACTCATCATGATATGGAGGACTTCTATGTTTCCGCAGCCGAAATATAGATTTTTACACTGCCCTGCTTCTCGTTCTGTCTCGTGCTCTATCTGTCCTCCAGATCAAGACCCCCGCACTGGCAACCCAACAGGGTACCTGTGATGTATGTATTCTTAAAGTGAGTGGTGTCATGGAATTGATCATGTCGCTGTACAGTTTGGAAGGGGGGTTGTCATGCCCCTGTGGCACGACTTGGGATAGTTACAACTGGCAAATGCCAACTCCAGCCGCCCTGTCTCTCGAGTAATTTGATGCAGCGAACAGAACGGGAAATGAATATATACAAGCCAACGTCCCATGTTGACCATCTCTAGCTCTTGCTTAACACATATTGAGAACAGAATTTTCTGGCCAATGCCGGACAAGGATACTTGGAGTGACACGCACCCCCCGCATCGGAGTTGAACCCTTGACTCAAAGCAGTGGGGGTAATACCGTTTTCGAATAGTTTTCCTGCAGGCTGCGACGTCTTCAAAGGTCTTGTGTGCAAGTCTTGAGCAAAGTAATTTCCTTTATTTTGTTAACCTGTGCCGGGACGTGTCAATTCCCGATTCCCCTTATACTCGCAGACGCGGCGAATCGCTTTCTGTACAAGAACACAGGAACCCGTCTCCCATGAATACCCAGGACACGCCGATATCGACTTCAAAGCCGCCACCTTGCGCTCCTTCTGGTACACAGACATGTGCCGCGGAAAAAGATACCGAGCCAAGTATTGTGGCTGTGGAAGAGGACGCAGAGTCTCTTCTGTTGGGGTGGGATGCAGTAGAAGGGGCGGTGTTCTACGAGCTTCAGATGCTGAAGCAGGCAGTCAAGTCTATAGGGTACGTGACGGCACTATCTCTTGGAAAAATGGGTGTGTCACGGGTCGTTTCCCCCATATATGTTGAAGGCCTGCGTCTAATTTTAGATTCTCTCGGAATGACAGAGGCGAAGAGGATAGTCAGGCCGAAGACTGGAATGCTGCCAGGGCCATGGAAGAGCCTGGACTTACGGATCATGGTGACGCTGTGGGAGAATGGTGCACGCTTTCCGCATCCCGTAAGTCTTTGTCCACCCTCTCACCCTCTTTCGCTCCTTTCCTCTCTCCCTTCACGTCTCCTTTCTTGCGGGTCGTTCTCGTCCCTCTTTTTACCGATCAATTTCACACCTGCTCTCTTTCCTGCGCCTTTCCATGGATGCCTCACGTCCTTTCCCAAAACTCAAACTCCTCGCCGCACAGTGAAGAGCAACATGGTCCGAAAGAGAAACCTCTCTCACTCCACCCCTTACCGCTTCCGCGTCCGCGTCCGCGACAAAGTGGATTGGCTGCCGTTCCAGACCTCCTCCCTCCTCCACACTCTCTCCACGTTTGTGCAACGAATGGCGGCCCCGCGGGGAGAGGTGGGCGGGGCAGCAGGGTGTGTCACCCTGTCCTGGGAGCCTGTGGAGGAGGCAGCGGCCTACGCCGTCCACATGCGCGAGCAGGGGGCAGTCAGATGGAAGGAGGTGGGGAGGGTAGGCGGCACGAGCGTGAAGAAGAAGAATCTGGAGGCAGGAAAAGCCTACCACTTCCGAGTCAGGCCGGTGGGGGAGAGAGTGGAAGACGTCTGGGTGTGGAGCCCGTGGAGTGAGGCCATGAGTCCTCCCTCGCTTCCACCCGTCCTTCGGCGCATGTTTGGTTCGCGCCTGGCGGTAGAAGTGGGGAAAGAGGGAAAAAAGGAGATTGGGGTGGAGTCACTGGCGGGTAGTGTTGTGGGTGTGTACGCCTCGGCCCATTGGTGTGCTCCTTGCCGTCAGTTTACTCCGCAATTGGCCAATTTTTACCGCGGCCTGCAAGGCGCTGGGAAAGCTTTTGAGATTGTTTTTGTTTCGCTAGACCAGGAAAAAGAAGCTTTCGAATTATACTTCGAAAGCATGCCTTGGCTGGCAATTCCGTGGGAGGGAGGGGAGGGAGAGAGGGAGGCATTGATGCGTATGTATCAGATAACATCCGTTCCGCGATTGTTGATATTTGGGAGGGATGGAGAATTGCTGGAGAACAATGCGGTAGGGTCACAATTTTTGAGAGAAGAGGCATTTCATTCTTGGTGGGAGGGGAGACCGTTCAGAGCAGGGGGAGGTGGATGTTGTGGAGGTGGAGGATGCAAGTAGAAGAAGCGGGCGGTAGGGGAGGTGATTTCTGGAGGTAGACGCAATGCCTCCTAGACATGTTGACCCATATGTTTGCCTCTACAGAATAGGGTGTTGAGTTAAAGCATTCGATGAACAAACTAGATAGATCGTACTTGATTCGCTGCCTGTTCGTCTCAAGAGAAGAGTTTACATGGGCCTCGGCCCCAATGCAGGGAAAGTAAAATACCAGTGGTCGCACAAAAATGTGCCCCAAACACTTCCCAAGAATGTTTTGCGTCGGGACGTTAGGACATTTTAGCTAAATCGCATGCACGTGCGGGGTGCTACCAACCATGCTGTCTCCTCATCTGAGAAAAAAAGGGCCAGGAGGTTTTGTTGACGGCCCTCGCTTTCTTTCGAGTATCTTCCCTCACCACCACATTCTATCCCATGTATTGTGGACGTGCAGGGGTTCAACGCCGTTCTTGTCTCTGCTCTTCATTATGACACAGCTTTTTTTGCTCTTGCTTTCTTGCCTCTTCAGGATATACATGGCATTTTCTGGGACCACAAGACCTGCCCCTTCCTGCGCTTTCACGACGGCCAAGGTGGCGACGCCGCTCCTGCTACTCGTGCATGCTCTCTATATTATGTCCTCCCTTGGGGTCGGCGCCTTTGTCTTGCCCACATCCACCGGCATTTCCACCTCCAGAACACCTATGACGATTCAGCCCCGAGCCCGGACAGACCTGGCTCACAAGCCTCGGAGCAACGTGGTGATGATGCCGGCCTCCGAGCCCGCCGTGCCATATAAGGCACCAGGGACAGGTAAGAAGGCCTAGATATTCGGTGCTGCAGCATCAGTCTACATAAATGTATATGCTAGTGGAATATATTAGCTTGGTCTTCATGTTTGGTTTCGCTCGTGTGCGTATTGAGTGGATTGAGAGGGGATTGACGTGTTGCTTTCTTTCAATTCCGGTCTAGATTATCATAGGTATGTTGGCATTTATCAACGACTGTACTACGATCGCGTTCTGCTTTGCGGACAGTTCATCGACGATCGAGTGGCGAATCAGATCATGTCGATTCTCTGGTACCTGCACAACGAGGACAAGCACAAGCCTATTTACATGTACTTCAACGTGCCAGGGGCCATGCTACGACCTGCTCTGAGCGTCTTCGACACAATGCAAGCGATGAGCAATGAGATAGAGACGATCAATATCGGTCTCACCACGGGCATGGGCGGCTTTCTCTGCGCGGCCGGGACGCACGGGAGAAGGTTTGCCCTGCCGAACTCGAGATTTTTAATGCAGAAGACGGGCTTCGAGGAGGTGAGAGAGAAAAAGAGGTGTTGAGGGCTTGCGGGCACTTTCTTGGGACGGTGATGGGTCACTGATGTACACTCTTCCTTCTCCCATCTTTCAGCAAGTGTACGGCCAGGCTAGTGACATCATTTTGGAGGTGGAGAGCACCGTCAGGGAGAATCAACGTTTTTTAAAGGAGCTCGCGCGCTTGACCGGGCGAGCCCCTGAGACTATCGTCGACGACTTTGCTCGCGACTTTTACCTGTCCGCAGAGGAGAGTGTGGAGTACGGCATGGTGGACCAGGTGATCATACCCGGACATAAGGACGCGTTGGCAGTGACGGACGGAGAGGTGGGCTTCGGGCGCTTTGTGTCCGGGAGTGATCAAAGGTACCAACCGCAATTCGCGCCGCAAGCGTGGAGCTAGGGTGAGAGAGACACTGGGGCATCGCCGCTCGCGGGTCTTACCAAAAAGAAAAATAAGCACGATGTACTTAGCCAAGCGGCACGTGGCACATGTTGCACAGTTGGAGGGCTGTAACTAACGGTTGAGTCTGCTTAAACCTTTGTCCACCGAGATACTCTGATCCGCTCTTTCGCCTTTTGCTCACCAACGTCCAATCAGAGTGGTGACCATCTTGAAGACGTCGAACAACCCGCTCCGTTTGTTCCCCTCCCCCCCTTCCACCTCTCCCCCCGCCACCGCCACCACTGCCACCCGCCACGCGGTCAGAAGCACCAGCGTGGTAACCATCGTCACCGCCATGAATGGCACAGGGGGCACTTCCCCCTTCAGCAAGCCCCTCCCCACAAGCCCACCGGGCACGGCCAGTGCCCACGCCTTCAGCACTGTCTTCACTGCGTTGCCTGTGGACCGGGAGGCCTCGGGCGTGTAGGCGCCCAGGAGAGGCGCCAGGCCCAACCAGGCCAGGATAAAGGGAGCGGCCGTCTGCACCACCTGGACGTCGAGTGAGAGTCCGCCCGTGTGAATGGAGCGACCGACGCTGGCGAAGAGCAGGAACATGAGCACGTCCCCCAGTGCCAAGAGAGGCCGGGCGCCCACGTCCTTCCAATTGTTTTCGCCCACCCGCCGAACGTCCAGGCCCGCTTGACCCGACCAGGCGGTCTCGGCCACGGCCAGGTCCTCGGCGTCGTCGAGGGGGTCGTAGTCCGGGTCCGCCTGGGCGGGGGAGGCAGGGGCGGAGGGAAGGGGCTGAAGCCCGGAGAAGAGGGGGCGGGGGAAACGAGATGGTGTGAGTTTTCCTCAGAGGGGCGGATGGACAGGTGGTAAGGTGCGTGCAGTACCACTTCATGTGCTGGAATGGCATTCAAAACGAGTGCTGCCGGGTCATTGGATGCGAAGGCGGTTTCAACCTTCCGCCTTCCAAAATAATCGGTTGCTTCTTCCTCTTTGTAGGTAGATTGTCCAGTACAGTCGTATTTCATTTTCCATCCCCATCCCATCTCTGCAGGTCACTTACCTCAGCGTTTGTGCCGTCGAAGTCCAGCACGTCCTCCAGTTTATAAGAAGCTCGCAGCCCTTGTAACCTCTTTTTTTCCTCCGCGCTCATGGTCGATTCGTCCAGTCGTAAATCGTCCAATTCCTCTGCCAACGTTCTCTGTTTTCGCGCGAGCAAAGCCCCAAAAGCTGCTTGTCGACTCCCTGACGCGGAGCTGGAAGGGAGCTTTGAGGCGACAAACATTGGAGTGCGGAGGATGTAAGAGTCCCGTCCCGATGGGATGGAGGGTACGACAAAGGCGAAAACAGCAGGGAAAGATGTGGCGACGAGGAGGAGGAAGAGTAGCGGGATGGGGTTGTGTTGCTTTTCCCTCCCCATGTCAGGAAGGGGCTTGTGTTCTCGCAACTTTCAGGGTCTTTCTGAACTAGCCCTAGGAAAAGTCTCCTGAGATACAGTCTCCAACAGGCGGTCTCCAGTCCTGTATCCGTTGCATATCAAGAAGGTATGTGTACAGACGGGAGATGGCTATGAAGAAAGCTGGGAAACAATGAGGAGGAGCTACCATGGCTGGGACTGCGGCAGCCGAGGGTCACGTGAGGATCTTTCTGCTTCCCTCTCCGTGACATCACGCTCCTATGGGCCTGGTGAGACGCGCCAAAGGATCACAAAAGTCCTTTGTTTCCGCGCTTTTGTGCATCGGATGTCGAATTGCATGTAATATTGGCCATTTGAGCGCTCGAAAGCTTTACTTCAACAATTGGTTCCTTTGTCTTGTAAGGGCTAGCATCTAATCATCCTCACTTCTCCTCCCCTTTCTCCTGGAAGTAAAATCCAAATCCAGAATATCTCCATCTTTTTCAGGTTATTGACTTCTCATGCTAGCATTCGCATTATGGAAATCTACGAAGCCGTGGTCTTTTCCGACCTTCTCCTCAAATGTTTCCATCAAGCAATTTCCTCGAACCAAGATATTCTCCTCAACTTCAAAACCTTGTGCACTTAGAAAATGGCGAACTTCCCGAAGATGTGCCTGTAATCATAAATGCACGAGAAGTTCTTTTTTGAGGCATTCTGAGGCTATTTTGCAGCCATATTCTTTGCTTTCATGAAAAAGGTTGCAGTCCACTTACGTAGTTTTGGTAGTGGTCGTCAAAAGGAACCCACCAAAGAAACAACGCCCAAAACGGTGCTGCAGGGACGGAGGCCGGCACAATTGAGGCAGATGCAGACCGGCATTCGGCTACGACTCCATCTACCAAAGTTTGCATGAGGAATCAATTTGTCGATCTCGAAATGCACAACTTCAATGGAAGCGTGAGACACACTGAACAATGCTTTTATGATCTTCAACTACGTACGACAACCTGCCAGCAGATGCGTGTCACACATGAGAATCACGCCCACACAAAAATGTTTACAAGCTTACTTGTTGTAGGCAGTATGGTCAATTCAACCACGTCCGTCCATTTGAACAACGGAGTTAGATATAGGGCCTCAAAACGTCCCGTTCGGCCATCTGACGATCTCACGGCCTTGACGACATGATAATTGCGATTTTGTCTCGAAATCCCTGCGAGAACTTTAAGAATAGTAAGAGAATTCCCCTCGGTTTGTGAAATTCTCGGTATGTCAAGAGGACTGGAAGTTGGAAAGCGGATTGTAAACAGGGCATGGCAGCGATTCTTTGTCAGCAGCCGACCGACCACAAGTTGCGCAGGGCGTAGAAAGGCTAACAGCTCGGCTTGCATCCAAAGAAGGCTGAAAAGTACCCTACTTACAAATTCTATGACGATGGATGTCATAGGAAATAATGGATGTACTGGAATATGCAACACAATGTCTCCGGGGTAGAAATAATGATGCTGATATAACAGCAAACCTAGGTAAAATTGTTCCGGGCGAGAATTGAAACATCAAATATACCACTATACCATTATTTTAGTTCATGTCTTTTTTAATGAACTCAAGAACGTGCTTGTATGCAAGACTTCGCGCAGGGCGCACTCACATTTTCTGAGGTCCTTTTTGAATTTCGAGTTCAAAATCCTAACGGTCCGCGATTTTTCCCATGCTCCCATCTCCGAGATGCTCACGTTCCCTCCCAACACTCATACATTTTTCTGGCACAATATGAACATTTTTCGAATTAATTTCAAAAAAATTGCCATATTTTCCCGTACCTTGATCTTTGCATTGGTGTTTCTTTTTGGCTCCGAGGCAGATACAGAGCAAAGACGTGGCGGTCACTCACACCCCTCCTTGTTTTTTCACCAGGGACGCAGTCGAAGAACACAACCATCGCGCTTCGTGCCGTCGGCCAAACAATTATGGCACCGTTTGGGGACAATAAGCGCCACGAGTCCCAGACAATCCTTCCTAATCACAGGCGGCGGACGAGCTGGACTGTATTGTTTGACGGCGCAGTACCCCACGTGAGTCTCTTCATGGGGTTTCGAGAGCATCTTATGATGGCTTCGACTTGTCACACCTTCTACGCCCGGTGGCCTATACAATCAAAAATATTAAAAATGGGCGTATACCTGCATCGTACCTCGGTCCCCGTGGCCTCAACGCCTCTCAGGGAAATAAACTGCCAACTACACCGTGATAGGGCAGGAGGCAGCATATGGCGCGAAAATGGAAGCTCCCATGACTTGAAATGGAGAAGCCTCTCTCGCGTACTACAGCATTGGTCTCACATTGAGACTCTGCGTTTCTCTGGTTGCATTAGCGGTCCTCAAGAATATTTTTTTCAGGAAGCCCTAGTGGAGTTGCCTGCATCGACTCTACAAAAGCAGCAGTACCATAGGTCTCAGCGACAGAAAAACGTGTCGTTAAGCGCAGGAAACGAGAAGCCGTACACCTTTATGACACGTTCCATGCTGCCACAGCTTAAAGAGCTGGTCTTTTCCAGGATTGGCCTCTCGCCTGCAAACGCCTCCTCCATGGCTGCAATCCTGGTCGGCCCCCTCGGGTCCCGCCTGGTCGATTTAGACCTCTCGCATAACCCCTTAAAAGACGAAGGATTTCACACCATCTTCAAATCGCTGGCTGCCAGCATGCCGGAGCCCCCTGGCTCCGGCCCACGGCGTCGCCGGTCCTCGTCCTCCACTGCTCACGGTCTCTCTGCCCTCCAAAGCCTGGACCTGTCGCACACGCACCTTACCCACACCGGCCTCGGCTCCTTCCTCCTAGCCTTACGGAAAGGGTGTGTGTCGAACCTGCTTGTGCTTATGCTAGGGGGAAACCCTCTCAAAGAGGAGGGCGGACTCGTCTTGACGGCCATCCTGGAGGGTCACCACCTCCCTCGCCTCCGCACCCTCGACGCGAGTGCATGCGGCATGGGCCCTCTGGCCACCAGGACTTTGCTCTCAGCGGGGATCGGCGGCGGGATGGCAGCTTTGAAGAGCCTGAACGTAGGGAGTAACTACGTAGACTCGGAGGGCGTGCGGGCCCTGGCCCTGGTCATGCGCCTGGGAAAACTCTCCCGCTTGGACCATCTGAAGGTGGATTTAAGTGGTGAGAATGCGCTCTCACTGCTAGCAGCAGGTTGGAACCGAGACGGAGGGGCAGGTTGGGAGGGAGAGAGAGAAGGACAGGCAGGGAGAGATTTGGAAAAGGAGGGTTGCCCCCCGCTACGGCGTCTCGACTTGGAGAAGAATGCGTCCCTGTACGGACAGGGATGGGCCGAGGTGGTGGAGGGAGGGAGGGAAGGAGGGCTCCCGGCCAGCTTGGAGGCGTTGAATCTGGCGCACTGTAAGCGGTTGGGCGAGAAGGGCTTGGCAGGCGTGTTGGCCTGGGGTCGCATGCACGGGCCGGGACGGCATGAAAGCCGACTTACCTGCTTGGATTTGAGCGAAACAAGCCTAGACGGAGACAATGTCCGAACGCAGCAGCATTTACGGGAGTTGTGGGAACTCTTTCCCGGTTTGACACATTTAAATTTGCGCGGGAATCGTCTTGGGTGGGCGGGAGGGAGGGCTCTAGCCGAGGGGCTGGCCTCGTCGCGGACGGGCGGAGGGGCCAAGGCCAATGCTCTGGAGGTGTTGGATGTGGCAGGGACCGCGCTGGGTGACGAGGGGGCTGCCTCCCTGTTGCAGGCTCTTCCCAGGTGTGCCTGTTTGCGGGAGCTCTTCTTCGCCAACAACG
>Ga0209925_1001021_pt1 | contig 14201 bp, 7 predicted proteins | sample SalPonR2_A_D1_MG_FD_185702 | JGI IMG/M metagenome (GOLD analysis project Ga0209925, IMG submission 185702) | Salt pond soil microbial communities from South San Francisco under conditions of wetland restoration - Salt Pond MetaG R2_A_D1_MG... ...
GTTTTGAAATTTAGATAAAAATAGATGCCGGCCAGATAAAACATGGCCGCCAGCGAGGCCATGCGCTGAACGATATAGCTTACCGCCTGGGCCTGAATCGGATGAATCGCCCATAAGAAGGCGGCGATGCCGGAGACCAAAAGAATGTCCCCCTTGTAGTTTAAGAGATAAAGCAGCCTGTTGATGATTTTAAAGAGCAGGACAGTGGCCAACAAATGGATGAGCAGGTTGACCACATGGTATCCCCGTGGATTGTCTTCGCCAAAAAACCAGTTCAGGCCCAGGGTGAAACTGCTGACAGGCCTGTACAGGTGCCTATCGCCATTTTCGTGTTCGAAAAAAGTCTTTGCAATGTTTTGCGGCGTCAATTTTTCAAGGTGGAGCTCCTGGCGTTGAAGAATTTTTTGAGGATCATCAAATATCCATTCCCCATAAAAGGAGTTTGAATAGACAACAAAAATACAGGCAAGGATTAAAAATAAAGTAATTTGAGTATTCGGTTTTTTCAGATCCATCGTCTTCATCTGTCAAAATGCCCGCCTGTTATCCCGCGATGTTTTACGGGTGTTGTTTGTTAGGCTGTTTTTCAGCTAAAGTCGGTTGCGAGCTGCCGGGATATAGCCTTTTCCATTCTATCTTTAGCCCGCATCAAATAATAGATATTATCCCTGTCATACATCTTCTTTATCATTTTTTTAACTTGAGAAACGCTTGCGTTATCAAAGAGCCGTTTCAAATAAACCGCCGTTTGATCGGGTTTATTCTGGGTGAGCAGATTGTTGGCGATAAAAAACAGGGATTTTACATCCGAGCAATGATGTTTGTAATATTTTTCTAAGAACCACAGCCCTCTTTCTTTGTAACCGGAATATGCCAGGGCCACGCCATAATCACGCCATATGAGCGAGTGGTTCTTATTTGAACGCAATAATTGTTCCCTGTATATTTTTAGTCCTTTCTCAGTTTCTCCCATTAATGAAAGAATTAATCCCTGGATCCGAGAGAGAGAATCGGTTGCTGGAAACCGAGACCGACCCTGTTGAATAACTGACAGGGCTTTTTTGAACTGGTTGTTTCTGAGCAGAGAAGCGGATAGCAACCGGTAATTTTTTGCCGGAACTGTAGCCCCTTTACTGCTTAAATACCTTAGGTCTTCGTTTAAATACGATATCGCCTTGTCATAATGCTCTATTCGAAAATAAATATTCGCCAAATTATAAAGCTTTACATGCTTGCTAATAACCTTATTACGGCAATTTTTAGTCAGGGCGATTTTATATAGGGTTATCGCCTTATTGATATCTTTTTTGACGGGATTCTCAGGCCTGATCGGATCATAGGCATAGGCCAGATTATGATAGGGCCTGGAACTCTCCGGGTCATTCTTTATGGCATCTTTCCAGAATGTGATCGGAGATTGCCAGACAAAATTTCGATTATAGGTGGTTAATCCGGTTGCGGTCATGGCGGCCACCACTGCTATTACGACCAGCCATTGAATCATATGGGTTCTATACTTTTCTACAAGATAGGCAATGACCAGGGCGACCGGAATAAAAATAAAAACTGACGGCAGGTAATTCCTGTGCTCATAATATAGCTCCAACGGCAATATAGTAGACTCTACTAAATGATGAACAAAGAAAAACAAAAAGGAAAAACCGGTAAGCTTGAGCAGCTTATGCCTGCCGGTCAGCCAGTAAGCGGATAAAAAAACGATAACAAAAATACCGGCGATTGAGAAAAAAGTGGTTAACGGCTGGAATAAACTATTCGACAGGACGAACGGATTATTTAAACCGAAGGAATCAGGAGGCGCCATAAAAAGCTGATAGATATAAAACCATATAATCCTTGGCTCTGTCAGAACCCTTTGCTTTAATGTGAAGGGGCGTATATTATATCCCTCTAGAAAACCAAGAATACTACCCTTAAAGATGAAAAGGAAAAACAGTATTAGGATAATGGAAGCCATTGCCCCCGGCAAAATATATTTTTTCCAGTAGCCTTTGTCTTCCAGTAAGAATTCAATCATAATAATGGCCAGCGGAAAAAGCACGGCATTTTCCTTTGAAAAGACGGCCAGTAAAAACATGGTCAGGGATGCGGCCAGCCATTTTTTATGCCGGTCTGTTTTGAAATTTAAATAAAAATAGATACCGGCCAGATAAAACATCGCCGCCAGCGAACTCATCCGCTGGACGATATAGCTTACCGCCTCGGTTTGAATCGGATGAACCGCCCATAAAAAGGCGGCGATCCCGGATACCAAAAGAATGTCACCCTTATAATTTAAGAGATAAAGCAGCCTCTTGATGATTTTAAAAAGCAGAACTGTTGTCAACAAATGGATAAGCAGGTTGACCACATGATATCCCCTTGGGTTGTCCTCGCCAAAAAACCAGTTTAAACCTAAAGTCAAACAGCTTACCGGCCTATATAACTTTTCGCTGCCATCTTTTTGGTTGAAAAAAGTTTTTGCAATATTTTGGAATGTTAGTTTCTCTAGGTGTATTTCTGGACGCTGGAGAATATGGCGCAGGTCATCTAATATCCAATCCCCGTTAAAGGAATTTGAATAAACGATAAAAACACAGGCAAGGATTAAAAATAAAGTGACTGAGAACGTATTTGATTTTTTACCATTTATCATTTCAAACTGGAAAATAGCTTTTTGTTATCAACCTATCGATCAAACGGATTCTTTTTTTGATCGGTTTTGTGCCTGTAATCAGAGACAATGCGTTGATATATCGTCTCTTTCATTTCACCTTTATCCAACAAAAGATAATAGATACTGCTTTTATCGTCCATTTTTTCAGTCATTTTCTTAAGGTGAGAAAAACTTGTTTGGTTTAGAAGCCGATCTATATAAACAGCGGCCTGATCCGGCTTTTCTTGAGCGACCAAATTGTTGGCAATAAAAAACAGGGATTTCACAACAGATGAATTATGCCTATAATATCTTTTTAAAAACCATAGGCCCCTATCTTTATAATCGCAATACCCCAAGGCTACCCCATAATCCCTCCATATGAGTGAATAGTTTTTCTTTGAATCAACCACTGCCTTCTCGTAAACGCTTAAGCCCTCCTTGACCTTTCCCGTTACTAAAAGAGTTCGCCCCTTAATTCTCGCCAATTCAATATTCTTCGGATACCCCGCATCCCCCTGTTTAGCAACGGCTAATGTTTTCTCAAAATTTTTATCTTTGAGGTAGCAAAAAGAAAGCCGCTTAAAGATTTCTAGCGGTACCCTAAAATTCTTAAGGTTTGAATACCTTATATAACTTTTTAGATAAATAATAGCTTTTTTATATGCTTTTTCATGAATCCAGTGACTCGTAAGATTCGAAAGAGCCAAACGTTTACTGGTAATTCTGTCGCGGCATTGTTTTGTCAGGGCGGTTTTATACAGAACGATCGCCTTGTTTCTATTTTTTTTTACGAAATCACCCGACAACGGATCATACGCATATGCCAAGTTGAGATAGGGCCTAAAGCTCTCCGGATCATTTTTCATGGCATCCTTCCAGAATGTGATCGGGGATTGCCAGACAAAATTTCGATTATAGGTGGTTAATCCGGCAGCAATCATCGCGGCGACCATTGCTATTAAAACCATCCATTTAATCAAAGAGAATTTATATCTTTCTATAACATAGGCGAGGATCAATCCGACCGGGATAAAGACAAAAACAGACGGCAAATAATTCCTGTGCTCATAGTAGAGCGCCAACGGCAGCACGGTGGATTCTACCAAGTGGTGAACAAAGAAAAAAAGAAAGGAAAATCCGGTCAGCTTGAGCAGCTTTCGTTTGCCGGCCAGCCAGTGAGCTGATAATAAAACGATGGCAAAAATACCGGCTATTGAAAAGAATGTGGTTAGCGGTTGGAATAAATTTTTCGACAGGGTAAACGGGTTGTTAAACCCGAAAGAATCGGGGGGAACCATAAAAAGCTGATAGATATAGAACCATATAACCCTTGGTTCTGTCAGAACCCTTTGTTCGAATGTGAATGGTTTGTTGTAGTATTCATCTAAAACCCCAAGGATCCGGGCTTTAAAGATAAGAAGAAAGGCAACCGCGACAACAACAAGAACGATCGCGCCCGGCAGAATATATTTTTTCCATTGGCGCCTATCTTCCAGCAGGCATTCCACCATAACAATGGCCAGCGGAAACAGCACGGCATTTTCTTTTGAAAAAACAGCCAGTAGAAACATGGTTAAAGATGCGGCCAGCCATTTTTTATGTCGGTCTGTTTTGAAATTTAAATAAAAATAGATGCCCGCCAGATAAAACATCGCCGCCAGCGCGGCCATCCGCTGGACGATATAGCTTACCGCCTGGGTCTGAATCGGATGAACCGCCCATAAGAAGGCGGCGATGCCGGAGACCAAAAGAATGTCCCCCTTGTAGTTTAAGAGATAAAGCAGCCTGTTGATGATTTTAAAGAGCAGGACAGTGGCCAACAAATGGATGAGCAGGTTGACCACATGGTATCCCCGTGGATTGTCCTCGCCAAAAAACCAGTTCAGGCCCAGGGTGAAACTGCTGACAGGCCTGTACAGGTGCCTATCGCCATTTTCGTGTTCGAAAAAAGTCTTTGCAATGTTTTGCGGCGTCAATTTTTCAAGATGGAGTTCCGGGCGTTCCAGGATATGATCCGAGTCATCAAATATCCATTTGCCATAGAGGGAGTTTGAATATACGAGGAAAGTACAGGCAAGAATTAAAAACAGAGCAACGGAAGGATTTGCTTTTCTAGTAGAATCAATCATCTTAATTTTAATCTAAAAAGGGTTCTCTGCTGTTAATCGGTAGCCCATGGATTCTTTCTTTAGCCGGTTTTTGGGATAGGCTCGGAGGCAATACGCCGATAAACAATTTCTTTCATTTTGTTTTTATCCAACAAGAGATAATAGATATTACTTTTATCGTACATTTTTTTTGTCATTTCCTTAATCCGGGATGCGCTAGCCTGGCTAAGGAGCCGATCTATATAGACAGCGGCCTGATCCGGCTTTCTTTGAGCAATCAAATTGTTGGCAATAAAAAATAGGGAGTTTATATCAGAAGGATGATGGCTGCAATATTTCTCTAAAAACCATAAACCGCGTTTATTATAACCGGAATGCGCTAAGACGACGCCATAATCTCTCCATATCGGCGAGTAGTTTGTTTTCGAAAGAAATACCCCTTGCCTGTAAATTCTCAGACCTTTTTGGACGTTTCCCCTTATTAAACGGGTCAACCCGTGAATTTTAGCCAACTCAACGTTGTTTGGGTAGGACAAGCGTCCTTTATTAATAACTGATAGTGCTTTTTCAAAATTTTTATTTCTAAGATAACAAACAGATAACAATTTATAGGCTCCCGGTATAGCCCTAAATCCCTTTGAATTCAAATGTCTCATATAGGCTTTTAAATGTCTTATGGCCTGGTTATAATTTTCTGTCTGGAAATAAAGCTGTGCGAGATTAAAAAGGGTTTTATGCTTGTTGACAATCCGATCGCGGCTTTTTTTTGTCAGGGCGGTTTTATACAAAGCGATCGCTTTGTTTCTGTTCTTTTTTACTTTGCTGCCAGTCATATTCGGATCAAAGGCAAAGGCTAAATTGTGGTAGGGCCTAAAGCTCTCCGGATCATTTTTCATGGCATCCTTCCAGAATGTGATCGGGGATTGCCAGACAAAATTTCGGTTATAGGTGGTTAATCCGGCAGCAATCATCGCGGCGACCATTGCTGTTAAAACCATCCATTGAATCAAAGAGAATTTATATCTTTCTATAACATAGGCGAGGATCAATCCGGCCGGGATAAAAATAAAAACTGACGGCAGGTAATTCCTGTGCTCATAATAAAGCGCCAGTGGCAGCACAGTGGATTCTACCAGATGGTGGACAAAGAAAAACAGAAAGGAAAATCCGGTGAGCTTAAGCAGTTTCCGTTTGCCTGCCAGCCAGTAGGCCGATAAAAAAACGATGACAAGAATTCCGGCTATTGAAAAAAAGGTGGTTAATGGTTGGAACAGACCTTTGGACAGGGTAAACGGGTTGTTAAACCCGAAAGCATCGGGAGGCAACATAAAGAGCTGGTAGATATAGAACCATATGACCCTCGGTTCTGTCAGGACCCTTTGTTCGAATGTGAATGGCTTGTTGTAGTATTCATCTAAAATCCCAAGGATTCGGGCTTTAAAGATAAGAAGGAAGGCAACCGCGACAACAACGAGAACGATCGCGCCCGGCAGAATATATTTTTCCCATTGGCGCCTGTCTTCCAGCAGGCATTCCACCATAACAATGGCCAGCGGAAACAGCACGGCATTTTCTTTTGAAAAAACGGCCAGTAAAAACATGGTCAGGGATGCGGCCAGCCATTTTTTATGCCGGTCTGTTTTGAAATTTAGATAAAAATAGATGCCGGCCAGATAAAACATGGCCGCCAGCGAGGCCATGCGCTGAACGATATAGCTTACCGCCTGGGCCTGAATCGGATGAATCGCCCATAAGAAGGCGGCGAGGCCGGAAACCAAAAGGATGTCCCCCTTATAGTTTAAGAGATAAAGCAGCCTGTTGATGATTTTAAAGAGCAGAAAAGTAGCCAACAAATGGATGAGCAGGTTGACCACATGGTATCCCCGTGGATTGTCCTCGCCAAAAAACCAGTTTAGGGCCAGGGTGAAACTGCTGACAGGTCTGTACAGGTGCCTATCGCCATTTTCGTGTTCGAAAAAAGTCCTTGCAATGTTTTGCGGCGTCAATTTTTCAAGGTGAATTTCAGGGCGCCTAAGGATTTTATCCTTATCGTCAAATATCCAGTGGCCATGAAAGGAGTTTGAATAGACGATAAAGATACTGGTAAGGATTAACAGTAGAGGAATTAAATCATTTGATTTTTTGAAAGCCGGCGTTTCCATTTTTCTATAAAATCAAACCGTTTAAAATAGATCCATTTGTGGAAGAGGATAAATCTTTCGCCATGGTTTGGGCACAAAAAAAGGCATGAAAGTTTTATAACCTTCATGCCTTTTTTTAACAATGCTTAAATTTAAACGGCCACGTTACATAGTTTTTTGGACCACCTGGCTATCCCAAACATCGGAATTGGCGCTCTGATAGTCAGTGGGGCATCGGCTGGAAGCATCGGTTACAAGAATGGTAATTGAGTCAATAGTCCCCGTCAATTCTGCCGTGTTATTCCCTGATAAATCAGAGTCAGAAAGGATATCAGTGGTACCAATCATGTCCACATGTGTCGGAATTGCATAATAATCAGCGATTTCGTTGGCAATGTTGTTAGCATCGGATTCTGCAGCGCTGCAGAAGGATTTGTTCCGATACGAGATGAAGTTGGGAATGGCGATGGCCGCCAGGATACCGATAATCGCGATAACGATCATCAGTTCGATCAGTGTAAAACCTCTGTTGTTGTTGCCTCTCAGTTTACGTAGCATGTTGCCTCCTTTTTTGTTTTGCTGGTTTTGGTTTAAAATTTTTTTTAACTGGATGATAAAAATTTTTCGCCAATTGTTTTTGCAAAACAGATGCCATAATTTAAAATTTTAGCATTTAAATTTTACCTTCCGGATTTATTGGTTTTTTTTAACCGGTATATTCTTTTCAGCCAGACACTATCTTTTGCCAGATATTTTTTTTCAACAAAAATTGTTAATTGGCTGACAAATTTTGTCAGAATCTTATATTTATTCAGGGTTGGGTTTCTCCATAGGAGGGGCCGGCGTCAATGTCCCCAAATTCAACATTTTGTCGTATTTTTTCTTGACGTATCGCCAGAAATATATAATTATTTAAGATTTTAGATACAATTTAACGGGTTATTGAGAATTCCGATACCATCAGACCGATCTGAATAGGGTTTCATCCGAAACAAATTATAAAAGAAAGGATTGAAAAGGCTATGACAAAATACGTTTACAAGTTCGGAGACGGAACCGCTGAAGGAGATGGCACTCAGAAAAACCTGCTCGGCGGCAAAGGCGCCAACCTGGCTGAGATGGCAAGACTCGGCCTGCCGGTACCCGCCGGATTCACCATTTCAACCGATTGCTGCATTGATTATATGAAATCAGGGGATTATCCTGATACCCTTGAAGCAGAGGTTGAAAAGGCCCTGGCCCAAACCGAGGAAATCATGAACATGAAATTCGGCGATCCGGAGGACCCCCTTCTGGTCTCCTGCCGCTCCGGCGCCCGTAAATCCATGCCGGGCATGATGGAGACGGTTTTAAATGTGGGGCTTACCACCCAAACCATTCCCGGGCTGATCAAAAAAACGGATAATGAACGGTTCGTATGGGACTCCTACCGACGGCTGATCCAGATGTTTGCTGACGTGGTGATGGAAAAGGCTGAGGGGTTTGAGCCGGAAGAAGGCGAAGAAATTCGGGCCCAGCTTGATGGCATCATGGATCAAATGAAGGAGGAGAAGGGCTATAGTGGGGATACGGATTTTACAGCCGATGATTTGAAAATTTTATCAGACAGATTCAAGGACAAGGTCAAGGAGGTGCTTGGCACGGATTTTCCGGATGACCCCAAGACCCAGCTATGGCAGGCTATTGGCGCAGTTTTTAAGAGCTGGAACGGCAAACGGGCGGTCTCTTACCGGCGCATCGAAGGTATCCCCGATGAATGGGGAACCGCATGCAATGTGCAGAGCATGGTATTCGGGAATATGGGCGACACCTCGGCAACCGGCGTGGCGTTTACCCGGAATCCGGCTACAGGGGAGAACAAGTTTTACGGCGAATGGCTTCCCAATGCCCAGGGCGAGGATGTGGTGGCCGGGATCCGCACCCCCAATCCATTAAACGATGAGACCAAAAACGAGCAGAACGAGCACCTCCAGTCCCTGGAGCAGTTCATGCCGGAAGTCTACAAACAGCTGGTGGAAATTCGCAACACCCTTGAAAAGAATTACCAGGATATGCAGGATCTCGAATTTACCATCCAGGAAAACCGGCTGTTTATGCTCCAGACCCGTGTGGGGAAACGCACGGGCCTGGCCGCCCTGAATATGGCCATGGATATGCATAAAGAGGGCCTGATTGACGACAAAACCGTGGTAACACGCGTAACGCCCGCCCAGTTGGACGAAATGCTGCATCCGTTGGTGGATCCGGAGGCCGAGAAAACGGCCAAGGTTATCGCCAAGGGGCTTCCGGCAGGCCCCGGCGGGGCTTCCGGTCAGATTGTATTCAGTTCTGCAGAGGCCGTTGAATGGTATAAAAACGGCAAGGAAGTTATTCTGGTCCGCGAGGAGACCAACCCGGAAGATGTCGAAGGCATGCGGGCGGCTAATGCCATTTTAACGGCTCGCGGCGGGATGACAAGCCATGCCGCATTGGTAGCCCGCGGCTGGGGCAAATGCTGTATTGTCGGCGCCGGGGAACTGAAAATCGACGCCATTGGTAAAAAACTCACGGTGGACGGCGAAACCTATAAGGAAGGCGACGTCTTTACCCTAAACGGCACCAAGGGGTTCGTATACGCGGATAGACTGCCCATGATGGATGCCACGGAGAACCCAAGGCTCCAGGATTTTATGGCCATTGTGGACAAACACCGCCCCATGAAGGTCCGAACCAATGCGGAGACCCCCAAAGATGTTCAGTTGGCCAAAGATTTCGGCGCCCAGGGTATCGGCCTTTTCCGGACCGAGCATATGTTTTACGGCGAGGGGGCTGAGAAGCCGCTTTTTCTTTTGCGCAAAATGATTTTGTGCGATACCGAGCAGGAGCGGCGTGCCGCCCTTGACGAGCTTTTCCCCTTTGTTAAGGAGGATATCAAAAAAACCCTGGAAATCATGGACGGTCTGCCGGTTACCTTCCGGCTGCTGGACCCGCCGCTTCATGAGTTTGTCCCCCACAGCCCGGAAAATCAGAAGGAGATTGCCGAAGCCCTGAATATAGACATTGATACGGTTCGCCGAAGAAGTGAGGCGCTTCAGGAGAGCAACCCCATGATGGGCCACCGGGGCGTACGCCTGGGCATCACCTATCCGGAAATTTCCGAGATGCAGACCCGATCCATTCTGGAAGCCGCCGCGGAAATGGTAAAAGACAATAAAAAGCCGCTTCCGGAAATCATGATCCCGGTGACCTGTGATGAAAAAGAATTGATCAATGCCCGGGAAATTGTGGACCGGGTTTACCAGGAGGTTCTGGATAAGTTCCAGATCAAGGCGATTGAGTTCCAGTACGGCACCATGATCGAGATTCCGCGGGCCTGCCTGATCGCGGATAAGATGGCCGAGCATGCGGAATTCTTTTCTTTCGGCACCAATGATTTGACCCAGATGACATTCGGGTTCAGCCGTGATGATATTGGCGGGTTCATGGGGCCCTATCTGGATTTGAATATCCTAGCGAAGGATCCGTTTCAAACGATTGACCCCGACGGCGTCGGCGGCCTGATCAAGAATGCGGTGGAAAAAGGCCGCGCCAGCCGGCCGAACCTGAAAATTGGAATCTGCGGCGAGCACGGCGGTGACGCGGAATCGGTCGAATTCTGCTATGCGTGCGGATTCGATTATGTGAGCTGTTCTCCCTATCGTCTGCCGATTGCACGGCTCGCATCTGCCCAGGCCTCGATAGAGGGGAATAATCTTTAACTATTTTGGTTAAACCCGCAATTACTGCAGGCTCCTGATCCGGAGCTTGCAGTATTGCCCTTTCAACCCGGATAACGCCAATTTAAATAAAACAAAAAAATCGAGAATTCCCATCAAACTCCCAACCATCCACTATTTTCAGACCCATATGGCATTTTTAGAAACTGGTAAAAAACGTGGGTTAGCCGGCCGCCATTGGACGAATTTTTTTATCGGCGTATCGCTGCTGATTCTATTGATGGCCATTTATGGGCAGGTGATCGGTTTTGATTATGTAAATTTCGATGATAATTCCTACATTTACAATAACCCCCATGTTGCCAACGGATTGACCCTCAATAACCTTTTTTGGGCGTTAACGACGTTTGATCAAAGCAACTGGCATCCGGTTACCTGGATCTCATATCTCATTGATATGGAATTGTTTGGGGCAGATGCCGGCGGTCAGCATGCAGTCAACCTGATCTTTCACATTGCCAACAGTATCCTGCTGTTCATTTTACTGAAAAAAATGACTTCTCAACGTTTGGCAAGCGCGTTGGTGGCTTTTCTCTTTGCTGTCCATCCGCTTCATGTGGAGTCGGTGGCATGGATTTCAGAGCGAAAGGATGTGTTAAGCACTCTTTTTTTGTTTCTCTGCCTATATGCTTATCACAACTATATAAAGAACCCTCTGCCCTATACTTATGTGCTTATTTTTATCCTGTTCGCCCTGGGCCTGATGGCCAAGCCAATGCTGGTAACTTTTCCATTCGTTTTATTGCTGCTCGATATATGGCCCCTTGAAAGAGTAAAGTTTTGGAATAATGAGGGGGACGCCAAAGCCGTTAAACGCTTTCTGGTACTGGTGTTTGAAAAACTCCCGTTTTTCCTGCTTACCGCACTGTCTGCCCTGCTGACTTTTTTGGCCCAGAAACAGGGGGACTCCGTAGCCAGTAACATCGACGCTCTTAATCGGTTGGGAAACGCCCTGAGCGCCTATATTAAATATCTGTATAAAACGGTGGCGCCGTTCCATCTATCGGTGTTTTACCCCTATCCGGAAAAAATCGAGTCCTGGCATGTCATTTTAAGCGCCTCTTTATTGCTGGCGATTTTCCTGCTGAGCATTCTATATATCCGCAAACTCCCCTGGCTTTTTGTAGGCTTCTGCTGGTATCTGGGCACTCTGGTGCCAGTCATCGGAATTATCCAGGTAGGAAACCAGGCCATGGCGGATCGCTATACTTATATCCCTCTGATCGGCATCTTTATAATCGTCTCATGGGGAGTTGACACCATAATAAGGCGGTTCAAATGGAAAAATCCCCTTTTTATGCTGTTTGGCACAGGGCTCATCGTGTATTTCTCCGTGCTGTCATTCTTTCAGGTTGGCGTCTGGAAGGATAGCATCGCCCTTTTTCAGCACTCACTCAAGCACACAGAGAACAATTATGTCGCGCACACGCATTTGGGCGTCGCCTATGCAAAGAAAGGAAGGGACGAAAAAGCATTAAAACACTACCGGGCAGCGCTCAGAATCAAGCCGACATTTTTCAGCACATGGAACAGTCTTGCCGGTTTTTGGATGGATAACAGGCAATATCAGAAGGCCCTGAATTGCTACCGTAAAGCCCTGCAAAACAAGCAAGGCAGTGTTGAAATCCTTACCAATAAAGCAGTGGCCCACATGGCCTTGGGGGAAATTGACAGGGCGATATCCCTGTATCATCAATCGATACGAGATAACGGGAATTACTATCCGGCCCATCATTATCTTGGCCTCGCATTAATCATGAAAGGCCGGTTGGAAAAAGCCATTCAACATTTTAACACCGCTTTACAAATTTTCCCGGGGCATCGGGAAATTCGGCACAGTTTAGCCCTGGCACAGAAAATGAAAAAAAGATTGTCAAAAGGGGCCCGTGACTTTAAGACGGCCATGAACATCGCGGCGGATGACCCAAAACTTTTGGAGAAAGCCAAGCATTTACTATCCACGAAGCTCTCATTCTACAAAGCTATCAAGTCCTATAAAAAAACGATTTCCCTTCAACCCGGTTTCAAAAAAGATATGTTAGATTTAGATGCCCTGGTCCACATGACTCTCTTTAATGACCGATATGTGGATCTGCTGCCTGTATTTATTCAGGGCAGAAAGGATTATCCGGACGATCCGATCATTGCCTATCATCTGGGCTGCATTTATGCCCTGAAAAAAGAAAAGAAAAAGGCGAGCCAATGGATTAAGACGGCTTTAAGAAAGGGCTTTGATAATTGGCAGGTGTTACATCTTGATCCAAATCTAAATTTTCTCAATAATATACCCAATTATTCGAAGAGAAGCGATCCATAAAATGTATAATGGCCAAAAAGTAATCGTCGTCATGCCGGCTTACAATGCCCAGAAAACGCTACGGAAGACCTATCAAGAGGTCATGGAGCAGGGTGTCGTTGACCTCGTCATCATAGTTGATGACCGCAGCACGGATGAAACCGTCGCGATAGCCAAGACGCTGCCCCATACGATTCTTTATGTTCATAAAAAGAATAAGGGCTATGGCGGCAATCAAAAATCATGCTATCGCATTGCCCTGGAAGAAGGGGCGGATATTGTTATTATGGTTCACCCTGACTATCAGTATACGCCGAAACTGATCCCCGCCCTGACGGCTCTGATCGGAAACGGGCTTTACCAGTGTGTTATTGGCTCAAGAATATTGGGCGGATATGCGTTGAAGGGCGGAATGCCCGTCTGGAAATATGTTGCCAATCGTTTCCTGACCCTTACCGAAAATTTTCTGATCGGTGCCAAGCTATCGGAATATCATAGCGGCTATCGGGCGTTTTCCAGGGCCTTGCTGGAGTCACTGCCGCTTGAGAACAATTCAAATGATTTTATCTTCGATAATCAAATGCTCACGCAGGTTATTTGGGCAGGCTATACTGTCGCGGAGGTGAGTTGTCCAACCCTCTATTTTGGCGATGCCTCCTCCGTCGGATTGACACGAAGCATTATTTACGGCCTCGGCTGCGTGAGAACGGCTTTTATTTTTCGGTTGGCCAAATGGGGACTCATATCATCCAAGCTATTCCCTACTGCCCTGGAAAAAAGATGAATACTGTTGCCTAAATTGAAAATCCCGGAGGATTTCAAATTTTTTGATTTAAAAAATGATCCAATATCCTGAAAATAAAATAAAAATTAAACCTTCAAAAAATAGAAACGCTCAATTTAGGTGTTGCTAAGCTACCGTGATAAATGAATTGCCTTCTTCAAGTGAAACGTTGCTTTTTTTCTATTATCGATTTCATTGAATAATTGCGAAAGCTGATAATGGATCTTAGAATTGTCAGGGTTAGTAACCAGGCACTTTTTAAGATGGTGGCCTGCCCCTTTGATTTTATACCAGTTGATATGTTAGTAGTCGAATCAATCAACTGGGAGGTAGAAATGAAAAAGCGTTTTTCCGAAGAACAGATTATCCGGATTTTGCAAGAAGCCGAAGCCGTTGGCAACGCCAAATCGGTTACCAGAAAGCACAATATAAGTGAACAGACTTTTTATCGTTGGCGGAAA
>Ga0209925_1001023_pt1 | contig 14193 bp, 11 predicted proteins | sample SalPonR2_A_D1_MG_FD_185702 | JGI IMG/M metagenome (GOLD analysis project Ga0209925, IMG submission 185702) | Salt pond soil microbial communities from South San Francisco under conditions of wetland restoration - Salt Pond MetaG R2_A_D1_MG... ...
AAAAAGTCTATTTTAGATGGCAAAGAAAAAAGTTCAAGATCAAGGCGACGCAAATTTCGAGGAATGCAGCGTACATAGGAGTACGTGAAATTCCGAGAAATGCAGCGCAACGCAGATATTGGACTTCTAAGGAACTCGACAATATTTAATATTATCTTAGAAGCTTCCGCTGCTGTCATTCCGAGAAACGAAAGTGACGAGGAATCTTGTTTGTTCAAGATTTCTCGCTACCGCTCGAAATGACAATGCGGACGCTTTTCAGAGTTACTTTCTGCAAAAATGGTGCGCCAGCGCAATAAATCGCTTTTTACGAAGCCATCATTTGTTGACAATCTCGTAAAAAGTCGATTTTAGGATGGCAAAGTAAAAAGTTCAAGATCAAGGCGCGCAAAATCCCGAGGAATGCAGCGTACTTAGCTGTACGTGAAATTCCGAGGGATGCAGCGCAACACAGATATTGGACTTTTTACGAAGCCATCATTTGTTGGGTTTCGAAAAAAAATAGGTTAGCAGGCATTGGCGAATCGATCAACAAAAAAAACGAGCGCTCGTTTTATTTTTTAAACGGATCAAAGATAAAGCAGGCACCCCGTTTTCATTTAAACGCCCGGCCTGGCTACCCCCCGCGCTTAGGCCAGCAGACGCCTGTTTAACTATTGCATGGGTTGTGTTATACTATTATAATAGCTTGTCATCGTTTTAAAATGAATGGGCTAACGCGCATTTTGAAAGGATGGATAGATTGAAGACGCCTTTTTTATCCGCAATCGCCGTAATGATGCTTTTCGTATGTTTCGCCGGCAACCCGGCGAACGCGGAGGCTCAGTGCCACGTATATGTCAGCATACCGCCCCAGTCCCATTTTGTCAAAGCCATCGGCGGCGAGCACGTGGAGATCCAGGTGATGGTGCCCTCCGAAAAAAGCCCGGCAAGCTATGAGCCATCCCCCAAACAGATGGTGAGATTGGCCGGCGCCGAACTCTATTTCGCCATTGGGGTGCCTTTTGAAACCGCCTGGCTGGACAAATTCACAGACGCGAATCCGGAAATGCGAATCATCCATACGGCGGCGGGGATTGAAAAAAAGCCGATAAACAGGCGGAATGCCAGCACCAGCGGCCACCTTGCAAAATGCGGCATTAAGGATCCGCACATATGGCTGTCCCCTCCCCTTGTTATGCTGCAGGCCCGCCACATACTGACGGCCCTAATGCGCGTCGATCCCGGCAATGCAGCCGATTACGGAAAAAACTACGCCTCCTTCATCAATCGTCTGGTCGAACTCGATATCGCCCTTACAAAGGAATTTGCCGATATATCGAACGCCTGCTTCATGGTATGCCACCCATCCTGGGGGTATTTCGCCGACGCCTACGGCCTTGAACAAATCGCCATCGAGATCAATGGCAAGGCGCCGAAGGCGAAGGATGTCTCAAGGCTGATTCGAAACGCCGAACAGAGGGGTATCCATACCATATTCGTTCAGCCCCAGTTCTGCACCAAACAGGCCCGGATTATTGCCAAAGAAATCGGCGGGCGGGTGGTCGAAGCCGATCCCCTGGCCGAGGACTGGGAGCAGAATCTGCGGGACGTCGCATCCGCTATAGAACAGGAGTTAAAAAGAAGTCCATGAGCGCCCCCGTTACTGAAGTCGAAAATGTCAGTTTCTCCTACAACGGGCTGACCGTTTTAGAAAACGTCTCCTTTACCGTTGAAGAAAAGGCGTTCCTGGCCTTTATCGGCCCCAACGGCGGGGGCAAAACGACATTGATCAAGCTTTTGCTCGGCCTGTTAAAACCGGATAGCGGCAGGATTCGGATCTATGGCACCTCTCCGGAAAAGGCCGCCCATCGCATCGGCTATGTCCCGCAGGATGTGGCAATTAACAAGGCCTTTCCCATATCGGTTCTGGATGTGGTGCTGATGGGCCGTCTTAGGTTTCATGGGAAGAGCCGTTTATCCAAAGCTGATAAAAAAGCGGCCCGAAACGTGCTCGAGGAACTGGAAATGCTCGACTACCAGAACCGCCGTATCGATGACCTCTCCGGCGGCCAGCGGGAACGGGTCTTCATCGCCCGCGCCCTTGCCACGGATCCGGATATTATGATCCTTGATGAGCCCACTGCCAGCCTTGACACGGCGGGCCGCACCGAGCTTTACGCCATACTGAAAGAAATCAACAAGACCAAAACCATAATGGTGGTCACCCACGATATGATGGTCCTGTCAAGCTATGTTACCTCAGTGGCCTGTGTGAATAAAAATGTCCATTATCATGATGATGCGGAAATCACAGAGGAGATGATGCAGGAAGGCTACCACTGTCCGGTTGAATTGATTGCCCATGGTGTTCCGCACCGGATATTGAAGACCCACGAGGATGAGCCATGATAGAAGCCCTTCAGTTTGAATTTATGAGAAATGCCTTGTTCGCCGGCTTCTTTGCCAGTTTGATATGCGGTGTTATCGGTACATTCGTTGTGGTCAACCGCCTGGTTTTTCTTGGCGGGGGCATTGCCCATGCGGCCTACGGGGGCATCGGCATCGCCTTTTTTTTCGGCGTCCCTTATATCGTCGGAACCCTTGGTTTTTCCCTGGTGGCGGCCCTTGTCATGACCGCCGTGGTTTTAAAAGCCAAAAGCCGGGCGGACACGTTTATCGGCGTCCTGTGGGCGGTGGGCATGGCCATAGGAATCATCCTTTTGGATCTCACGCCGGGCTACAACGTCAACCTGATGAGTTTTCTCTTCGGCAGTATCCTGGCCGTCCCCAACTCCGATATCTGGTGGATGGTTGGCCTGAGTATGATCACCGTCGTATCCGCCGTCTATTTTTACCGGGATATGCTGGCCATCTCCTATGACGGCGAGTTCGCCCATCTTCGCGGGGTGCCGGTGAACCTGCTCTATTTCTTCTTTATCGGATTGGTTGCGGTCTCCATCGTCATTATTATTCGGGTGGTCGGCCTGATCCTGGTAATCGCGCTTTTGACGATACCGCCGTTTATTGCGGAAAAATATTCCAGCTCGCTTTTAATGATGATGGTCCTTTCGACCATTTTTGCGATGGTATTCAACCTGGTTGGCCTGTGGCTGGCCTACAGATTCAATCTGACCTCCGGGGCGACCATCATTCTCGTCGCCACCTGCGGTTTTTTTATATCAATGATCCTGGACTACCTGCTTCCCCGGAATTTCGTAATGAGACAGGATTAACCCGGGCCTGTCAAAAAATCGTTCCGGATCCGGACGGGCTTTTAAAATTGAAATACGCTGTTTTTAAAACCCTGCGGCAAAAACACCGGCGCCCTAAGGCGGGCCATGATACCGGCAACTACGTCTTTATTCTCCTGGCCATCGGTGCTATAATTATTTTTTCCCTTTACGGATGCGGTCACCTGCGTTCGAAAGCGGATTCGGAAGCCGGCGTCACAGCAGCCGCCATCGATTTCTACCAGGGCCCGCTGGACCACCTGAGTGCGGTGCGCGCCGGTGCCTGTCCCATGTACCCGGGATGCGCCGATTACACCCGCCGGGCCGTTAAAAAACATGGGCCGATCATCGGGTGGGTCATCGCCTGCGACCGGCTGATACGATGCGGACGGGACGCGCTCGATCGTTGTCCCCGCGTCCTTATTGACGGAACGCCGAAGTATTTTGACCCGCTCCCCCGCAATGACTGGTGGTGGGACGATCCGGATCGCATCAACCCCCTGCAGGGATACCCCCGCCGGGCCTGGCAGATTTCAATTGATTAAAGGAGGATCAATGGCGCCAACAGACGATGTTTACCAAGCAACGCATCCCATCCGGGTAGTTACGGCAACCTCCCTGTTTGACGGCCACGATGCGGCCATCAACATCATCCGTCGGATGCTCCAGGATGCCGGGGCGGAAGTCGTTCATCTGGGCCACAACCGGTCTGTGGCGGAAATCGTCAACGCGGCCCTGGAAGAAGACGCCCAGGGCATTGCGGTATCCAGCTACCAGGGCGGCCACATGGAATTTTTCAAATACCTTTATGATATGCTCCAGGAAAAAAATGCCGGACACATCAGAATCTTCGGCGGCGGCGGAGGGGTGATCGTCCCGCATGAAATCGAAGCGCTCGAATCCTATGGGATAACGAAGATCTACTCCCCGGCTGACGGCTCCCAAATGGGCCTGCAGGGCATGATCAATCATATGATGGCGTTAATGGATTTCTCCCCCCTGGATTCAAACGGATATGCCGACGGCAACCTGTCCCCGGATCAACCGCTGTCGATCGCCCGCCTGATTTCCAAGGCCGAGCTCGCCGCTGCGGGCAGCTATTCGGAATTTGAATCCATCAGGACGCAAATCCCAGAGAGCCACCCCGAAAAGCGCATACCGGTGATCGGCATTACGGGAACGGGCGGCGCCGGCAAATCATCGCTTACCGATGAGCTGATTGTCCGGCTGCTCCATCATCATCCGGATATCCGCATCGGTATCCTCTGCTGCGACCCCACAAGAAGAAAAACCGGCGGCGCCCTTCTGGGCGACCGGATCCGGATGAACGCCATCGACAGCCCGCGGGTCTATATGAGGAGTCTGGCGGTACGGAGTTCAAACACCGAGCTGCCGATTGTTCTGCCCGATGCCGTCAATATTTTAAAATCCGCCGGACTCGACCTGATCATCGTCGAAACCGCCGGCATCGGCCAGGGCGCCTCGAACATCTTCGACCTGACCGATGTCTCCATGTATGCCATGACCAGCGACTTCGGGGCGGCCTCGCAGCTCGAGAAAATCGACATGCTCGACTACGCCGATATCATCATCGTCAACAAATTCGATAAGGAGGGCAGCGAGGATGCGCTGAGAGACATCCGAAAACAGGTACAGAGAAACCGCAAGGCTTGGGATGCACCTGTCGAACAGATGCCGGTCTTCGGCACCATCGCCTCGAAATTCAACGATGACGGCGTCACCGCCATGTACCGGTTTCTTCTGAAAACCATTGCGGATAAGACCGGCCTGCAGATGGCAGAAGAGACGGCGGCCATCACGGAGCGCATCTCCACCACTAAAACCATTTTTGTGCCGCCGGAACGGAGCCGGTATCTCTCCGAGATCTCAGAGACCATCCGCAGCTACCACGAGCATACCCGCAATCAGGCCGATGCGCTGCGAAACGCCTGGCACCTCAAGGAGGCCGCCGCCGCCATCAACGGCGATGGGGCGCTTTCAGGCGACAGCGGACAGCTATTGGGCAAACTCAGAGAGGCCATTGATGCGGCTGAGGCCGGTATTGATCCGGCCACCCAAGAGGCCATGGCCGAATGGGAAACGCTCCGTGAGGCCTATAGCCGCGATGAGCTGGTTTACAAGGTTCGCGATCGGGAAATCAGGCAGCCGCTGTATACGGAGTCCCTATCCAAAACCCGGATTCCCAAAATTGCGCTGCCCGAATACACCGATCCGGGGGAACTCTATACGTGGATGCGCAAGGAGAACGTTCCCGGCCGGTTTCCCTTTACCGGCGGGGTGTTCCCATTGAAACGCACGGATGAGGACCCCACCCGCATGTTTGCCGGTGAAGGCGATCCGGCCCGAACGAATCGCCGTTTCAAGCTCCTCTCCGCGGATTACCCGGCGAACCGGCTGTCAACCGCTTTTGACTCGGTTACCCTTTACGGATTCGACCCCGATACCCGGCCGGATATCTACGGCAAGGTGGGCACCGCGGGCGTCAGCATCTGCAGCCTGGACGATGTCAAGGTCCTTTACGGCGGATTCGACCTGACCGCGCCGAACACGTCTGTCTCCATGACCATCAACGGCCCGGCGCCCATGATGCTGGCCATGTTTTTTAACACCGCCATTGACCAGCAGATTGACAGATTCCGCGAAGAAAATGGCCGGGCGCCCGATGCGGATGAAGCCGAGCGAATCCAGGCGTCCGTCCTATCCCAGGTGCGCGGAACCGTACAGGCCGATATACTCAAAGAAGATCAGGGGCAGAATACCTGCCTCTTCTCGGTTGATTTTGCCCTGAAAATGATGGGCGATATCCAGCAGTATTTCATCGACAACAACGTCCGGAATTTCTATTCCGTATCGGTTTCCGGCTACCATATCGCCGAAGCCGGGGCCAATCCCATATCCCAGCTGGCGTTTACCCTGGCCAACGGCTTCACCTACGTGGAATACTACCTCTCCCGCGGTATGCCGATCGACAGTTTTGCGCCGAACCTCTCGTTTTTCTTCTCCAGCGGCATGGATCCGGAGTACAGCGTAATCGGGCGCGTCGCCCGCCGGATCTGGGCGGTTGCCATGCGCGAAATGTATGGAGGCGACGAACGCTCCCAGATGCTTAAATACCACATCCAGACTTCTGGGCGGTCCCTTCACAGCCAGGAAATCCAGTTCAATGACATCCGCACCACACTACAGGCCCTTTACGCCATCTATGACAATTGCAACAGCCTGCATACCAATGCCTATGACGAAGCGGTCACCACGCCGTCGGAAGAGTCCGTGCGCCGCTCGCTGGCCATCCAGATGATCCTCAACCGGGAGCTCGGCATGACCAAGAATGAAAACATGAACCAGGGCAGCTTCATTATCGAGGCCCTGACCGATCTCGTAGAAGAGGCCGTTCTGGCGGAATTCGACAGGCTTACCGCGCGAGGCGGGGTCCGCGGCGCCATGGAGCGGGCCTACCAGCGAAGCAAAATCCAGGAGGAGTCGATTTATTACGAACAGCTGAAGCATACCGGGGAGTTGCCGATTATCGGGGTCAACACGTTTCTCAACCCCAATCCGGACCCGGATGGGTCGCTCTCAAACCTGGAGCTGGCACGGGCGACGGAAGACGAAAAAAAATCCCAGCTGAAACGGCGGAATGAGTTTATCGAAAGAAACCGGGACAAAGCCCCCGAAGCCATTGGCCGGCTTAAAGAAACCGTGCTCTCGGATGGGAACATCTTTGCCGAGATGATGCATACGGTTCGCTACTGCACCCTGGGCCAGATTACCCAGGCGCTGTTCGAGGTCGGGGGGAAATATCGGCGAAATATGTAGCCAATGGACAAGGCATCTTGCGCAGGCGTATTTCTGCAGAAAGCCGCCCGATTAAAATACCCGCCCGGTCTTGGCAAACCCCTGAAGCACCAGCCATGTTTTCACATCCACCATGGCCTCCGGCTGTCGGCAAAGCGAAAGGGCCTCCTCGGCCGATACCAGGAATGGATGGATGTCTTCTGAATCGGAGTTGGCATTATTGGACGCCTCCCCCTCGCACTCGAGATAGGCGATGACAACGGATTCATCGGTCATGCCGGACGAGGAGTATACCGGCGGACTGGATTGGATCAACCGGACAACCGACAGTCCGGTCTCCTCGTATAGCTCCCGGGCACATGCATCGGCAACCGACTCCCCGTCATCCACCAGTCCGGCCGGGAACCCGTATTGATAGCCCCCGAGGGGCACCCTGAATTCCTTTATAAGAACAAGCTTCGACGATGCCTTGTGCAGGGCGACCATTACAACGGCATCCGCCGTCTCAAAACAGCCGCCGGCGCAAAGAGGGGGATCGTTTCTTGAGGCCACATACCACGTGCGCCGCCTGCCGGAGCGATCGTAATAGCGGACCGCGTACATATTCAAATGCTTGTAATCGGTCAATTTTTCAACAGCTTCGATCTTCATGGCGGCGGTTGCCTCAAAATGTCGATTTATCCCATCCGAACATCGTGCGGTCGATATCGGCAAACTCAATATAGATTCGCTGCGGGGCAGTGTCTAAGGCGACATAACGTCAGAATCGCATAAGAATAAAAAAGGGCTTGACCCGGACAGAGCCAAACCCTTTTCTCCAAACCCCGATATCTGGCACGCCCGGCAGGATTCGAACCTGCGACCTACGGATTCGAAGTCCGGCGCTCTATCCAGCTGAGCTACGGGCGCCTGTTTGTTTAATGGGGTGAGAGATGGGACTTGAACCCACGGCCACCAGGGCCACAACCTGGTGCTCTGCCAACTGAGCTACTCTCACCATAAAAAATTTGTTATGTATTAAAATATTATGGGTATTTCAAGATTTTTTTCAAGCCCATTTATAGGCAGGGCATAAGCCGCCGCGCCGGTGAAGTTGGTATTGACCTTATCAGCCATTTTTATTAAATATTTTAATTTAAATTGAGCGATTTTCAAGTTTGACAATCTCGTAAAAAGTCGATTTTGGGATGGCAAAGAAAAAAGTTCAAGATCAAGGCGCGCAAATTCCGAGGAATGCAGCGCAACACAGATATTGGACTTTTTACGAAGCCATCAAGTTTGCCGCAGATACAAAGGAGATTCCGTGAATCAACTTCAGATATTTATTTTGCGTGCCATTCTGGGTGGTATTCTTGCTTTCGTGCTGAGCCGGATTTTCCATCCTGAAGCGGGGGCGCCGATGGTCATCGGCCTCGGCGTCGTCCTGGTGGGACTGGCCTATATGTTTGAATACCTCCGGAAGAATAAGTCATGACGGACACAGGTGACGACAACTTGAAGCAGATTATACTGGGCACGGCCGGCCATATCGACCACGGAAAGACCACCCTGATAAAAGCCGTCAGCGGCATCGACACCGACCGCCTGAAAGAAGAGAAACAACGCGGCATTACCATCGAGTTGGGGTTTGCCGCCATTGACCTGCCCAGCAAGGTTCATATCGGCGTGGTGGATGTTCCCGGCCATGAAAAGTTTGTTAAAAATATGGTGGCCGGGGCTTCGGGCATTGATGTGGTGGCCATGATCATCGCCGCCGATGAAGGGGTTATGCCCCAGACGCGGGAACACCTTGAAATATGCGATTTGCTTGGGGTTGAATACGGTTTCGTCGCCCTTACCAAAATCGACATGGTGGATGAAGAATGGTTGGAGCTGGTAATGGACGATGTCAAAACGTTTACCCAGGGCACCTTCCTGGAGAATTCGCCCATCGTGCCGGTATCCTCCGTCAACGGCGAAGGGATCGACCGCTTTGTCCAGACCCTTGACGAATACTGCCGCCAAATTCCGGACAGAGAAGCCTCCAGCCTTTTCCGGTTGCCCGCCGACCGGGTGTTTACCATTAAAGGTTTCGGTACGGTCATCACCGGCACCCTCATATCCGGCAAAATCGGTACGGGGGAGCCGGTAATGATCTATCCATCGGGCATAAAGACCAAGGTCAGGGGGCTACAGGTCCACGATCAGCCGGTAAACGAGGCCGAAGCGGGCATGCGAACCGCCATCAATTTTCAGGGCATTGAAAAAACGACGGTCAATCGCGGGGATGTCGTTGCCCGGCCCGATACGCTGAGATCGACCTACATGACGGACGTCGAGTTCCAATACCTGGAGAGCAATGAAAGACCGATCAAAAACCGGGAGAATGTCCGGTTCCATACCGGGACCAGTGAAATCCCATGCCGTATTATCCTGCTGGACAGAGAGGAGATCATCCCCGGCGAGAAGGCCATCGTGCAGCTGAGGCTTGACGCCCCGGTCGCCTGCGTCCGTGATGACCGGTTCGTCGTTCGCAGCTATTCGCCGGTGCGAACCCTGGGCGGCGGCCGGATTCTCAGTCCGGTGCCTAAAAAACATAAACGGTTTCGCCAGGACGTTATTATGGGGCTGCAAAAACTGCTTGCCCAGGATCCGGAAACGTTGATCGACTTCCATCTCCAAGAGGCCGGATACAGCGAGCTGACACTGACCGATCTCACCATCATGACCAATCTTTCGACCCGGCGACTTGACGACGCCCTTCAATCCCTGCTTTCCAAACAAGCCATCATCCAGACGGACAAGTCGCCCAAGCGCTATATCCATCAACAAACCCTCGATCAATTCAAGAACGAGGTGGTTCAGCAGCTGAGCGCATATCACACGAAACATCCGCTAAAGGCCGGGATGCCGAAGGGCGAATTGAAATCAAAATTCCCGCCGATAATGAGCAGTAAACTGTTTAACCAGTTGATTCACCGGATGGTCCAGGCCGAAGCCATATACCAGACAGAAAGCGCCATCCGGCTGCCGGAGCATGAGGTCCGGCTGGCGGAGGATGAATCCGATTTAAGGCAAAAAATCCTCGACGCATTGCAGAGGGAGGGCCTGCAGCCCCCTTTGTTCAAGGATCTCGTCAGCCAATTGAATATCAGGCCGGAAACCGCTAAAAATATCATGATGCTGCTGGTCAATGAGGGCAAACTCATCAAGGCCAAAGATGATCTTTTTTTTCATGCAGATGCCATCAAAGAGCTTCAGGCCCGGCTGGTGGCATACCTCAAGTCAAACGGGGACATCAGCACGCCGGAGTTTAAAGAAATGACCGGGGCGTCCAGGAAGTATACGATTCCGCTTCTGGAATATTTTGATGCGACCAATATCACCATACGGGTTGGGGATAATCGCAAGCTGCGAAAATCCGTTTAGCTTACAGGCTGTTAAATCAAGAGTTCGACGCAAGGGCAACACAAAAGACATACCGAGGAGATAAGATGGAGAATACGACGAACAACGTCGAAATCGGTGAAGGAGACGCAGAATTCAAAAAATTCGCCTGGCTGCGTATTATCGGCGCGATTATCCTTGTTCTTGCCCTCCTGTGGGCGATTACCTGGCTGATCGATGTGCTGGATTTGTCCAGAACCGGAGGCTCTCAGACAGCCGAAACAAAGGCTCAGCCATCCAAGGCGGCCCAACATACACAAATGCCTGAGCCCCATAGGATGAACGTTAAAGCCGAACCAAAGCCTGGCTCCCATGAAATGGCGGATTCAGCTAAAGAAGCCGCCGGTAATAGTCATGCTAAGGGACCAACGGGCACATTGTTTGTCGACTCCCTGATAGAGCCCATTAACCATGAATTAAACGAACGTTTCTGGGGCTGGCGGCCGAATGACATTCTTAATGTTACGGACAATGTCAATGAGATCCAGTTGGGCATTCTTGAAGTGACCCGGCGGACGACTGTTGCGCTGACGGAAAAAATATCCCGGACCGGCAGCGCATCGGCCTTGAACGAGCATCTCGAGAATGCGATGAACGCTTTTATGATAGGTGCCGACAGTTATTGGATGCCTTCTGCAGAATCCGCCTACAATGGGGCCCTCGATGATTTGAAAAGGTACAAAAAACAGTTGATTCGTGGCGAAGCCTCCTTTTATACGCGCTCGGACAGCCTCATCCCCTTGTTGCAAGCTCTTGAAGAGCTGCTGGGAAGCTGCGACGAGAATCTGGTCAAACAAAAAGAAGACGATGGGGAGCCGGTCAGCACATTTAAGGCGGACAACTATTTCTATTATGCCAAGGGGGTGGCCATGGCCATGACCACCATCCTGCATGCAGTCGATGAGGAGTTCTCGCGCCTTCTTGAGACCCGCGATGCCAAGGACATTATGCACCATGCCATTGAATCCGCCCATCACGCCTCACGGATCGATCCCTGGATCATGGTGACCGAGGGCAGCCTGAACGGGATTCTGGCCAACCACCGCGCGAATATGGCCGCCCATATCAGCCATGCCAGATATTATCTCGGACTGCTTACAAAGACGCTTTCCACTTAGGGCTTAAGGGGAAAGGGGAAATATAGGCGTTAACGTGCCTAAATCCATTGAATCAAGGCTTCCGCGATGCTGTCTGCGTATAAAAATCCGTTACGGGTCAAAGCGCAATGCCCGCCGGCAAGCGACAGGTACCCGGCCGCCTGATAGCGGGACAACACATCATGGAACCGGGTATGGAAATTAATTCCAAACCGGGTTTCAAATAAATCTATACAGATGCCCTCCGAGCAACGCAGGCCCAGAAAAACCGCCTCCATCATTTCCTGCTCAACACTGAGATCTTCGGATGCTTCAACCGGGAGTTTTCCGGATATTATGCAGTCCCCGTATTGCTTAACAGATGATACGTTCCAGTGACGCCGGTGATTGAAATATGAATGGGCGGCCGGGCCCAATCCGATATAGGGCGCGTGACGCCAATACTTCTGGTTATGCCGCGATCTCCCCGCTTCCGGCCAGGCGAAGTTTGAAATCTCATAATGCTCATAGCCCCTGCCCAGGAGAAAATCATGGGTGAAAAGAAACATTTCACGACGGGTTTCTTCATCCAGAGGCGTAAACCGGTTCCGGTTCATCTGCTCGGCGAGCGGGGTGCCGGGGGCATAGGTTAAAAGATAACAGGATAGATGGGCGGGCAAAAAATCCATGGCAAGGCAAAGATCCCGGTGCCAGGCCTTTGTGCTCTGCCCGGGCAGCCCGTAGATCAAATCCAGCCCGATATTGTCATAGCCGGCGGCCCGGGCCCGCCGTATCGTCTCTCCGGCTTTTTCGCCCGAATGGATTCGGCCGAGAAACCGCAGCATATCGTCATTAAATGACTGGACGCCAATATTGAGACGATTGATTCCGGCCGCCCGGTATCGCTTCAATCCCTCCGCTGAAACCGTGCCTGGATTGACCTCCAGGGTTATTTCAGCCGCACCCGCGATTTCAAACTGCTTGAACAGCGCCTCAAGAAGGGACTCGATTTGTCGGGCGGTCAAAAGCGACGGGGTCCCGCCGCCGATATAGACCGTATCATACGGACCAGGCGGCTGCGGGGCCATCCGGATTTCACCCATCAGGGCGTCAAAATAGGCTGGCAGCCAATTCGTATCAGTGATTGAATAAAAATCACAGTACGGGCATTTCCGCCGGCAGAACGGCACGTGTACGTAAATGCCCGGAAATTTGCCATAATCTTCCATTAAATAAAGCGTTTCATCAGGTCATTGATCACTTCATCGGCATTATCCGGGGTGATGCCGTACTGGTGGCAGGTGTCCTCAACCTGACGGCAAAGCCTTGAATCGTCCAGATCGCTCAGGCGGGAGAACATCCCCAGACGCCGCCCCACTTGGTAGAGCATGCGCTCTCGCGGCGCCATATTGAGAAAGCTCCGCAGCATCTCCATCATGGCCGCCTTATCCCCGGGCAGATTGCCCTCCAGCTCCTGGAAAAGGTTTAAGATGTGGTCGCTTCTGACCTTGCTTTGAATGCCGTCCAGGTTCTCCAAAAGTTTGAGCAGTTCCTGGATCGTCTCATAATCGGTTAGTTTTTCAAACCGCCCGGCTTCATAATCTTCAGCCAGCGGGACGCTGCCTGGAATGGCCAGCGTCCGGATACGAATAAAATCCGGATTGATTTGATTCAACGCATCAGCGGTTTCCAGGGCATGGGCCTCGGAAAAGGCCCTTCCGCCGAGTCCCGGCATAATATATTCGGAGAGCTCTATACCAGCGCGAACGACCTTTTGCCCCCCCTTGATATGCGTCTCCTTTGTCGCCCCCTTTCTTACCATGTCCAGGACTTCGTCCGATCCGGACTCAAGACCGATATGAATCCGGTTCAACCCGGCATCGGCGATCTCCTTGAGCTCCTCTTCTTTTATACGGGCGACCGTATGGGACCTGGCATAGGAGGTGATACGGACGATTTCAGGAAACAGCTCCTTTAAATGCCGGAGGATATCGACCATATCACGGGGCTTTATAATCATGCTGTTGGCATCCTGAAGAAAAACGGAGGCCATGCCGGCCGCATACCAGTTAAGCGCGGCCATGAATGCCTGCCGTTCGTTCGGATCGAGCCCGGCGTTGTAGGTATCGATATCGTGCCTCGAGAGCCGGCCGGAACCGTCGCCCATATCCTTTAAGGCCCTTATATGCCGATAAACGGCGTCGATATCTTTTTTGACATGTTCCACCGGCCGCAGCGAAAATTTAGACCCTTTATAAACCGGACAAAACTTGCATTTGTTCCACGGACAGTTCCGGGTCACCCGGATCAACAGGCTGTAGGCCTCACTCGGCGGACGGATGGGGCCCTGCTCAAATCCCTTGTATTCCTTGTCTTTCTTACTTGTTTGGCTCATATGTGGATATTCTCCCTGTTAATGGCCGCAATGTTAACCCCATATTTTTGACGGCTTCGTAAAAAGCGATTTATTGCGCTGGCGCACCATTTTTGCAGAAAGTAACTCTGATGGCTTCGTAAAAAGTCCAATATCTGTGTTGCGCTTCCGTCCCTCGGAATTTCACGTACAGCTAAGTACGCTGCATTCCTCGGGATTTTGCGCGCCTTGATCTTGAACTTTTTACTTTGCCATCCTAAAATCGACTTTTTACGAGATTGTCAATTTT
>Ga0209925_1001028_pt1 | contig 14154 bp, 10 predicted proteins | sample SalPonR2_A_D1_MG_FD_185702 | JGI IMG/M metagenome (GOLD analysis project Ga0209925, IMG submission 185702) | Salt pond soil microbial communities from South San Francisco under conditions of wetland restoration - Salt Pond MetaG R2_A_D1_MG... ...
CGTAGGGGAACGCATCTTTTTCTCGGTTGTACGTCGCCCGGACGTTCTCTGCCAAACCCTTTATTTTGGACCACCGGAATGTGGATATGTCTCCTGGTTCTCCATTGTCTTCGGCTGCTGTCGTATTGAGCATGCCTGGCTCGGAGGTGGCTGCAGTGACAAAGCTGAGGTCCGCGATTACCTGACCGGCTTCATTGCAGAGCCCTGAGCCCTGTAGCACATTCAATCCGCGAAGTTCATTTATTCGACTGAGTGCTTGGCCCATTCCTTTAATGGCTTGATTGTTCAAGGGCAAAGATTCCACTAGGACCGACTCCGGGAGGACTCCATCCAACAGACCTCCCTTGGTCACCCATGGAAATTCTTCCAAGGCCGCCTGTGCCCTTCCTTCCCCGCCTGCTGCTGGGATACCTACGTTTATAAGTGCAGGGATTAAAGTGGAAGCTGCAGCCACAGCTCCACGCCGGCTTATCGTATTCCAAGCACGCGCAGGACGGCCTGACGGAGGCGTGTCTGATGGCGTCTCGGCTGGGATCGAGGATGATTTCGGGTACTCCGTCGGGCAGGCGTCCTCCGACGGGGTAGACCGGGATGAAAACGTTCCCCGTATCTGTCCTCTTGCGACAGGAGTATGGGAGGGGTGCAAGGGGGTTGGAAACCAGGCAAACGACATGGGGAGAGTAAATGTCAGGAGGTAGGTAGGCCAGATGGCAGGACGGCCACGCATTCTGCCTTTCACGAGCATGCCGAATGATTTGTGGTAGACGAGGTTTATGTACTCGGATGGCTGCCCATGTGTAGTCTATACTGGCCCCTGTGCGCGTTCACGGGTGAGATGGAGGGCGAGAGGGTCAGTTGAAGGTAAGCGAGGCGGATACATGTCAGATAGTACCAGACCGTCGATCTCTCCCTTCGCCTGGACAACTTTGACCTTCCTACTTTTTTTTAAGATAGTCATAGAGTCCGATTTTAAAAAGGCACGTGTAATTTACTCTCCATCAGCTATCACGCGATCTTCAAAAAGAAAGGTGTGTTATGAACTTTTGTCGCGTGGAATTAGGATCCTTTGCCGTCGACTACCAGGAGGTTACCATGTATTGCTTTTTGTTTTTTTCGGGGCTATATATCGACACTCGATTGTAAAATATTATCATCGACCCATTCAACTAAGCGCGAAGTCAAGCAGTCGTTTTCGTACTTGAAGGCACGGCATACGTCCCCCTCTTGAAAGGACTTCGTCTCCTGAGGAATGCCTATCCAGTCAATAGGCAAAAGCAGACGTGACGTGGAACTGAGCAGCGCGCCTTCCCAGCGCTGCAAATCTTTCAGGTTCGGTGGCGGGTGTAGTATCACGGGGATATGATGGGCGGCACATGCCTCAAGCACGAGCTTTCGTACAGTGCCCTCTAAGACTCCTTCACCAGCTGTCCACAGTTTCCCCTCCATCACGACATAGAAATTCGTCTGCGTTCCCTCTAAAAGCGCACCATCCAAGTCCCGGAGAAGTATCTCATTAGTATCCACAGGCTTCAAATATTCAAGCCGCTTTCTCTCGCGAACCCATCCGGAGTCTTTGGCCTTGGCATTCGACCGCGGCGCCCCCCGTACTTCGACCTTGATGGGTGGCGAGGGCCGGAGAGGCAGTTGAGATACATGATAAAGACACTCTAGCATACTATCTTCTGTGTGCCATACAAAGAGTATTGTCAACTTGAGTTCCTCCTGCGAGATGGAGGCCTGTCCGCCCAGGGGCTTATGACTTGACCTTGATGTAAGGGAGGAATGGTGTAATTTTTTAGTGCCCATTGTGAGGATAGCGATGATTCGCTTCTTTGAAAAATAAGTAGACTCTTTATTTGCTATTCGAATGGTATAACAAAAAGTTACCTGTGGTGCTCGATGGCGACGCGGAGAGCCTTCATGACCACAGCTCTCAAACGAGAGGGCTCGACGATATCCGCCAGCAGCGCTAGGAATAGAAGGTGACACAAGGCAGTCAGGTCGCGGCATCACAAGCATCCCATGACAGCCTCAAACATCATTCAACCCCGCAACTTGGCCCCGGTATCGTCGAGCATTGATGATTCGAGTACGGTGACACAGTACCTTGATCTGGCCACATGAGCATGGCTGTTTCTGACAACCGTTTGACATGCGCATCAAGCACAAAAATTTTGCTTCCCCGCACTGTTCGTGCTGTTGTATATGCACCTCTATGAGTAAAAGAAGTAATCATGAAAAGGAGTAAGTTTCTTGTGAGGGCCTCTTCATTTTCTGCCGAGAAATATCGCCACTTCTCGTTAGAGGAGCTAAATGTGACGCAAACGAGCGGATTACCTTGAATGCCTTTCCAAAAAAGTCTTCGAGTCTTCGTGCGAGCATACGGCAAAGATCGTGGAAGTACATGATGCCCTTATAAGGACCCGCGCCTCCGTATAAGCGGCCATAGGAAGGCGACCTCGGGCACGAAGACCTGAGGAGGAGTCGGAACGGGGTTGTGCCCTTCCTGGGAAAACGGATGCAGTACGTAGCACTGCAACGAGCCATGAAAATGTGACCAATGTCCAGATTGCTCGTTCATTAACGACAGAGCCCTCTAAACCCTGAGAGACGGCTTTGGGGGCAGTGCATTGGCCTCGGACGCCACGCATACCTCCCACCAGGAGCAGCCTCCTTGAAGCGGCGCTGGACGAGCCCTGCCAGTGCACGCACCCTGACGCCCCTCGCGGTCCCTCTTACACCCTTCGCGCGCCCTTCCCTTCTTTCCACACCATCAGATTTGGACATTGTGTTCGGTGACGACATTGCAAGCTCCTGCGGATGGTTTGACCACATAAGGCTTGCGGCGTCGCGCAATTCGGGCTAGGACCAGGATCATCCCTCTTGCTTCCGAGAATGGGACAGCGTGATGCTAGATGGCGAAAGAAGTCACGGAGTCTTTTGCGAACATTGAAATATCTCACATTGGTTGCAGTAGCACACCTTAACGTGAAAGCCTTCCAGCTTCGCTCTGTGTTGCCATCAAGTACGGTCTGTTCCCAGCACTTCGGTCCTGCACCGACGGCGATGTGGCATGAGCGCTTGCTGCATGCCCACGTGCACGTGAGGCAACCATCATCGTCACTGTCCAAAGACCGACCTCAAACTGCCATGTATGCATCTTCTTTTGATTTGGAGTCCCTCCTTCGACTTCCCAAAGACCCCGCTCCGTCGCCACGGCCTTCCACGTCATCAGCATCCTCTGCCCAAGACACGGTCATCGCTGCCGTTGCGTCGGCCGCTGAATGCGAAAGAGTCATAGATCGTCTTGAGCGGGGTCTTAGCAAGCTGAAGATGATTCATGGTTGGTGCATCTCCCCCGCAGACGCCGCGTTCCTGGATAAGACTCGGGAGGAACTGAAGCCGCTGGTGAACTACTTGCCAGGGCGCGATGATCAAGCCAAGATTGAGACTGCGCTGCAAGTCGCGTATCACGCCCACATGGGCCAGGTACGTCGCAGCGGTGAACCCTTTGTGCGACATCCTATTGAGGTGGCGAAGATATTGACGGAGCTTCGCATGGATGCTGATTCGATCGCGGCGGGCCTGCTCCACGACACGGTGGAAGACACTCCTGTGTCCGTCGCAGACATCCAGGCGGTGTTTGGCGCTGCAGTCCGACGCCTGGTAGAAGGTGAGACCAAGGTGAGCAAGCTGCCAAAGCGGTTGAGCCGGGCAGGCGCCAGTGAGCAGGTGGGAGCGAGCGGAGCTGGGGGCGTGGGGGGGGCCGATGCCGCCGAGGTGGCGCCACCATTGACAGACGACCAGCTGGCGAACCTTTTGCACCTACTGATGGCCATGGCTCAGGATTTCCGTGTCCTTGTAGTCAAGTTGGCTGACAGACTCCACAACATGCGCACCCTGGGCTTCATGTCTCCGACCAAGCAGGAGAAAATCGCCCGTGAGACGTTGGTGAGTGGCCCGTCTGATTGATGATGGCTGTAAGGCAATAAGTTCCTGTTTACTTTTCGTGAAGACAAAGACATGTGGATACCTGCATCTCGTTCTCATCCCATTTCTCAATGCCTCGCAGGACGTTTACGTCCCCCTGGCCCGGAAGCTGGGAGTGTGGCGGCTGAAGACAGAACTAGAGGATCTGGCTTTTAAAACGCTGCACGCACCTGAACATGCAGCCATGACGCGGGCATTGGACACCCGTAGAGAGCTGCTAGCGTCACTGCACACGAATCGCTTCGGGAGTCGGCGGCTGAGCATGACGGCGGCCTTAACGGAAGCCTTACCACGCTTGCTCAAGTCAAGGGGGGCTCTCAAGGGGCATGACGTCACTGTCCGCCTGGAGAGCAAGCAGCCTTATCAGCTCTTTGCGCGAGATACGGCGGTAGAAGGCGCCATTGATACGCAGCCCGACTTGCTGACTTTAAAAGTGGTCGTCTCCTCTGAGCACGTCGCGGGGCCCAGCAGCTGGAGTGAAGGCGCGCCTTATACAAGCCAAAGCCCCTCTTCTGCGTCACAACCTCGACGGAGAGATCGTCGGGACCTGAAAGCAGACCGTGCGTTGTGTATGATGGTGCTTGAGGAGATCCAGACTGAGCTCCGCTCTCCCTCCAGTCACAGTCGCGTGCGTGACTACATTTCTTTCCCTTTAGACAATGGCTATCAGGCCTTGCACGATGAGCTCCGCGTGCCCGGTTTTCCCTTTCCATTGGAGGTACATGTGAACACAGACTGGATGGAGCAGGTGGCACAATATGGGCTTCTGGCCTTATGGGACGGACCGGCGTCGGCAACCGAGGCAAGCTTGGACGCCACCTACATTGCGCAGGAGCCGGTAGCTCAGCTCAAAGAGCAACATGAAACACATGCTCCTAACCAGAGACTCCAGTCGAGCGCAGTGTCAGCGGAAGGGGCCTCGGGCAGCGCGTCGGCGGGGGATTCGGCGACGGCCGTGCCTCTCGAGCTCGGGTGGTTACAATCGCTATCAGCACAAACAAAACGGGTAGTGCGCGACAAACCGAGCATGACCGCTCAGCAGCTTATCGGCACTCTGCAAGAGCAGCTGGCTGTGAAGCGGCTCGTCCTCACAAGCGACGGCAACGTGCTCTCGCTGGACGTGCCTCAGGGAAAGGCCGGAGTGACGGTGCGTGATGCAGCTGCGGCACAGCTATCGGGAGCTACCGCCAGCATTGCCGAGCGCAGCAGTGAGAGCTCACTGACTGGATCTTTGCAGCAGCTGGAGGTGGCAGGGGCGTCAGTGAATGGACAGCCTGTGAGCCTGTCGCGACCCTTGCTGACGGGAGATGTGGTGGACTTTGTGTACCGCGCCAAGGGTGACAGGGAGGACTCTCGTGCGGCATGGTCGTCGGCATCGGAAAGGAAGGACAAAGAAGCCTTGTGGATCTGGCAGGCGCCTCTCTTTGTTTGGCCATGGTGCCTGATAGGGAATGCAGACAGCAGTAGTAGCAGCAGATCCTCCTCATCGTCATCAAAATCAGGGGCAGACCTGCTGTCCAACAAGGTCTGGGGAGTGTCCACGCGCTCGCGCCAAAAGGGCTTTGGGCAAGTTAAGCTCAAGGACACGGAGAGCGTGTGGGACAGCGGCGAAATAATATGGTTGCGTGAGTGCGAGCTCCGTCACGGCCGCCTTAGTCTCGGAGCTTTGGCCTACGGTATGGCCCACACGTTGGTTGCCGCACTAGGGGCTTCTGGAATGGAGTGGGGTATGGGGGACGTGGGGTTGGACCTGACAGCGGCCGCGGCAAGCACAATATCACTCGAGGGTTCAGGAGCGGAGCGTATCTGTATGGATGTGGCAAGCGCCGCCTGCACAGGTGCCGCTACAAACTGGCTGAGATTCGCCCCCTGGGTGGCTACGGCTTTCCCCCCTTTGTCTTCGCTGGAGTGCTTTCAAATGGTCAGCTTGGTGGGCGCAGGAGAAGTCCTTGGAGGGATCGTGCCTGAGACGGTAGCCTTCAATATGCGATATCAGGACATGCGCCGCCGTCGGCGGGCGGGAGAAAATTTTTTGGACTTGAGCAGCGAAGAAGCATCGTTAGAAGCTGCTGCGAGAGGGCACAGTGATGACTCTGCAATGAGCGGCAGCGGCGACAGAGATGGACGGGGTGAGGGACTGCAGGTACAACAGAGTGGTCTGGTGGGAGGGAATTCGGCGCTCTTGACTCGCACGATCCCGTTGGGTTGGTTGAAGGAGCAAGAACGGCTGCTCGGCCGCCTTGGGATGGTGACTACAGCTGGTCTAGCTCTTTTTGGCGCACTTGGATAGTGCTCTGCCAGAATAGTTGATAGCTTACATGCCAGTTGACGACACCTGTTAATTTTCATGATGAAGAGGGACAGCACAGATGCCGACATGCTGTGTGTCTGACGGGCCACAATATGGATTTCCCCAAATGTGTCGTGAATGTAGATCGTATTTGACCAGCTGTGACACATTAGGGACAAGTTGTTCGAATAATCTTTTTGTAATAAATAAAAAATGCCGTCAACTTACAAGCAGCAGTTCAACGATAGTCATATCCCTCACTAGTATGTATTATGTAGTTCAACCCGGAGAGAAATATCGGATCCTGTATAACCATTTGCTGCTATGTTCAAACCGATTCTCCCTCAAAAGTGTGACTCAAACGTCGGACTGACACTCTGTCAGGTCGGGGTAAAATCCATAGCTATGCTGGATAGCGGCGAGCAACCAACGAGCTCTTCGTCACTGATAAGAGTCGAATGCCCCGTAGCAGGAAGGGCATGTGCCGGTGATAGGAGTTAAATTAGCACCCGCTTGTCCCACTGGCTGCCATTGCATGTGCCAGGCCGCTTCAGGGTCGAGAGTTCATTGTTCAATCAAATATCTAGCTTCTCGGACAGAAGCGGCACCATGAACGTTGCGAGGGCCCGTTAGTTTTCGGCGTGCTCAGCAATTCTCGATATTACTTTCGAGGCAAGAAGTGCTGTTCGAATGCACTCAGGCCTCATGGGCCGCATGTACTCTTTGAAGATTCAAAGGCTTACACTGTCTCATTTAAAGCTATAAAGTTATGAGATCCATGCTCTGTAGCGTTTAAGTGTCCTTTAGTGCGGCGGCAACCTAAGCCCTGATATATATTCTCTGCTCAGAGAATGACCTCCCAAGACAGTACCAAGCCCCGGCAGACACAGAGCGAGGAGGTCGTAGCTAAAGCCGCTATCAGGGCCGCGCCGACATGTCCTTCAACTTCAAAGGCTAAGACTTGGGACCCGGTGGAACGGTCTCATAGGCGCCTGGTGCACACAGATTGGAGAGAGCCGACTGGGACACACGATTTCTAAAATGCCTCGTTAGGTGATTGCCTCACGCCTTGTGAGGGCGGAGGGAAATGAGAGAGAACGGGCGAGCGTCTTGGGCGGCAGCACGCGACACGCAAGGTGACACGCGAACACAAGCATTTAATTGCAAGCCCACCCATGAGTCGCAGCACTGCTTTTACATGAAGAGATGGTATATTTTAATCATACGTGCAAGGACCCATTTGTGTCCGTGAGCTCATTTATTGTAAGGAATTCGTTGAGTACCCCCCCCCTATATTCAAATTTCGCTGGCTAGACAAAGAGGAAACACGCGATATTTTCAAGCAATTTTTTAATCATTTTAGCCCTTAAGTCCAACAGTTGTCAACAAGATGGCCATCCCCGCGAGTGCTCGGATCCTTACTGTGGTCGTGGGCGCTGCGCTATTTCTCTGCAGCAGGGCAGTGGATGTGCCGTTCGCAACATGCTCCACGACCGACGCACTGGGTACGTTTTGCAGCGTTGAAAGTGACACATTACACTACAAGTCGCAGAAAAAGACACCTTATTTATTCGCTTCGGTGCGAGATATCAAACTTGTACTGGCTAAGCTACCGTCGTGTCCGGCAGTCAGGCTCCATGCTGTCAGCGAACAGGAGCATGTCGAGCAAGCATATGATTGAATTTCTTACGCCTCGTAAAATCTTCCCCCTTCCAATCTTACAGGAGTCAGTAAAGTGGTTATGTCCGAATGGCCTCTGCATCCAGGACATCCCGTGACCCTCTCGGTCGCCTTCAGCCCCCTGCAAGACATTGTTTTTGGAACCCAACTGACGGCCAAGGTTTTCATTCAAAACATGCAGGTAGGCATGCTGTAAAGATCCTCGCTTGGAGGCCCCACCCCATCATCCAACAGGAGAAGTCCGACTTGGCAAGCTCAGACCTTTCTCACCCACATTCAAAATTCGGATCTTGTGTCGTGGAACGATCCATCTCTTCTCGTCCCCAACAGGTTTTTGAGCACAGCGTGGACATGTGCAGCGAAACTAGCTTGACCTGCCCCTTAAAGGCAGGCGAGGACATGCAAGTGTCTGCCTCCCAGACCCTGCCGGAGGGCATCCCTCCTGTGAGTGGGCTCAAGGTCGTCGTGCAGGCGACTGACGACACCGGCGTCATCAGCTGCATCGAGGTGGAGCTCGAGCTGGCCGTGGGCGAGTACTCGCTGGATCACCTTTCCCGCCTGTCGGCCATTGACTCTGCCCTGGTGACAGATATTCTGATGGCTGGAACCACTTGGACCCCTCACTTTTCCCCCCGATTCGCCGGCGCGACACTAAAGCAGGCGCAGGGCCTCATGGGCACCTGGCTGCGCGGGCATCCGCTCCACATGACATTAAAGTTAAAAGAAATAGTGATGGGGCCGGCGGCGCTGAAAGGGGAGAACATGACTATTCCCGAAGCCTTCGACGCTCGAGAGGCTTGGCCGGAATGTGCGGAGCTGATTGGCAGGGTCAAGGACCAGAGCGCCTGCGGTTCCTGTTGGGCCTTCGCAAGCTCCGCGGCCTTCGAGGATAGAATGTGTATTGCACACGGCTCAAAGGATCTGCTCTCACCGACTGACACACTGGCTTGCTGTACGGGCATGGCCTGCGGCTTTTCCCAAGGCTGCAATGGGGGCCAGCCCGCGGGGGCCTGGTCCTTCTTTGCCTCCCAGGGCGTCGTCTCGGGCGGGCTCTTTGAGGAGGTAGGCACCGGTACGACCTGCATGCCGTACCCCTTTTTGACCTGTGCTCACCACGTGGAACCGACCGAGGAATTGCCAGCCTGCCCAGCAGAGGATTTCGAGACCCCGCGTTGCCGTCACACTTGTTCAGAGGAACTGTACGAGGAGACTTACAGCGCCGACAAACGCATGGCGAAGCGCGGGTACTCGGTGCGCGCTAACGTGGAAGAGATTCAGAAGGAGATCATGGAGAGCGGACCTGTGTCCGCAGCCTTCACCGTCTACCAGGACTTCCTCACCTACAGCGGGGAGGGCGTCTATCAACACGTGACGGGGGCTCCGCTTGGGGGGCATGCTGTCAAGTAAGTTCAAGTCTCTGAGCCCGGCCTATGCTTGATGACCAAAGGTTGATGGACTCAAAAGACCGGATGCAGAAGACTTCTCACCAAGCTATTTTTCTTTTCTGTCTGGCACAGGTTGATCGGTTGGGGGTCCGATAACGGAACGCCTTACTGGCTCGTCGTGAACTCGTGGAACAAGGTACGTGAAGACATGGATACATTCCTCTCCCCGATCGTTTCTTGCAGCATTTCATCGATTCCAACGTTTGTCGATTTTATCCCTTTTACGCTTATTTCTTGCCGCGGATGACCTCAGGCATGGGGGGACGAGGGCCTCTTCCGTATCATCCGCGGTCAAGACGAATGTGGCTTTGAATCCGATATCACTGCGGGCAGTGTGTAGGCGGTTTGTCGTACTACAACAGTTTTGCCAGTCTTGAGGAACGGTCCAGCGTACAAATACTGTCTAGGAGCGATAGCATATGGCAGGAGAAAGAGATGGATCAAAGATGGCTCGTCAGGCTCGTCGACATTCGTAGCAATAATGACAGGCAAATGGTTGAAGGAGGGACTAATCGAAGGACAGAGACGAAGCGAAATATGCAGGCTTGGGAATGCGCTGTCGATGAAAAAAGATGTACGTCTAAAGTAAATGAGATGGAACAGTGACAGAGGACAAACCTGCGTCGAAGCTACAAGATTGCGAAGTAAAAGAGAGATGTACAGTCATCAACGCGGGTGGCGTGGGTATATGTCGGTAGCATACGAATACCGAGTGTACCATAGAAGTCAAGAATCTAAACGAAGTTGATGAGAAAACATGCACATTCATTTTTCTAAATACAAACAACGGTAAATAAATTGCTGATGTCTCACAACCCTTCATGCTCTGTTCCTTCATAATTAGCCATTGTTCACCGATATTACGGCTTCATCGCTCGCACTCTCTACGGTCATAGCCCCGGAAAGATTGTTTTGATCTGCATATCCGCCGATGCTCTTGATCTTCTCCTTCACATCTAATTCCTTCTCAGGGGCGACACAGTCCATCACAGCCAAGCCGCAGCCACACACGTGATGATCAAGTTTGGGCAATATCTCTTCCCATACACCTCGCGAGGGGTCAAAGACTTCAACTACATTCAACGACGTAGTGCCGTCCAACCCTCCAACAGCGTATAGCTTTTCATCCAAGACAACCACCGAGCAGTACATGCGCGCGTGCCGCATCGGAACCAACACCTTCCAGCGATTCGTCAACGGGTTGTATACCTCCAGTGTGTTCAGGTCATTCACGCCGTCGTTCCCTCCACAAGCATACAGCAGCCCCCCCAGCGCCGCCAGGCCAAATGATCGCCGGGTCTCGTGCATAGACTGGACGCTCTGCCAGCGTTGCGTGCTTGGATCGAAACACTCTGCTGTGCACACGGTGTCGCCATTGCAATTGATCCCCCCAACGGCATAAAGTAGCCCGCCAAGTTCTGCCACCCCACAGCCTGACCGACCGTCCTGCATGGCCGGGACCAGAGTCCACTGGTCGGTAACAGGATCGTAGCGCTCCACCTCATTCAAGGCCAACGGGCCACATACACCACCCACTGCGTAGAGCAGTCCATCGATAACCGCACATCCGCACGAGCATCGTCGCTGAGACAGATTGGCTACATACCGCCAGGTATTCGTGGTGGGATCAAACTCCTCCACCGTTTCGACGGCCCGTTCCCCGTCGTACCCGCCCACCACATACATTTTGCCCCTCAAGGTTGCCGCCCCGCAGACGGACCTCTTCTGCTGGAGGGGTGAGACTTTGCGCCAGGCACTCAGGTGGGTATTCAGGCTGATAACATCCGAATACGGATTGCGATCGTCGTGTCCGTCGTCCCCGCCAATGACATAGATGACGGGACGGATGGCTCGGCCGCGCACGTACCGGTACGCCTGCTCTCGCAAGTCCTGCAGCGCCGAGTTGTGCCAGTGGTACGCCTGCAACAGGAGTCTTTCTGCCTCTGGACAGCACTGCACGAGGTCGTGCTGGTGAATGACGTCCGCGATGAAGAAAGTGGGTACCAATTGCAGACGCACAGTCCGGAGGAGGGCAAGCATGTGGCCCCGCCGAGTGTCGGCATCGGCCGAAATCCAGCGGACGGCCGCGTTGAAGATCGTCTCCTCGGACGTGACACTGACTGAATCGTTTGACAAGAGCTGTACGAGCTTGTCCAGAGGCATTTGCAAGAACTCCTCGCCCAGATAGACGGATTCAAAGTGTCGATGAAGGTACGCCTCCGCCTTGATTCGCATGTGCGCACAGTGAAACATGTTGGCGATCCCCAAAATGGTCAGGCAGTTACTGCTGTCCATACGCCGGATCAGGAAATCGCAGCACTGCTCCACGACCTGAGGTACCTGTAGTCTGTTTGCCGCCACAAGGATCTCCAACACTGTGTCCTCGGCAAGCCGGACCCGCCCGCAGTACGCATAGCTCACCAGCTCCTTCAGAGCCCCGTCGTCCATGCCCGAAAGATGAATTACCTTGTCGGAGCTCTCCTGCATGGGCCCTAGAAGACACGCACGAAAATACTCGCTCGCGGCCGCCAGGACAACGCGATGAGCCTTTATGGCTAGCTTGTCTCCTCGCACAACAACGTCACACAGTGCCCCTTGGTCTCTCAGAGAGTTCATTGTTTGCAGCATATTCGACGCGTACTCCCCGGCTACTGGCATATCATCTGCATCTACTGCCGGTGACAGCTCATGCTCTTGAGTGTGAGAGTGGCTGCGCTGCCGCAGATCCGCCAGCACGGGCAAGGATCGGCTGCGGGACAGCGACGAGGAAGGTAAGGATGAAGAAGAGCTCTCACCCCCTGCCGCTCCACCAGTATTCCCGCCGGTGCCCGTTTTCAGATCAATCCGCCCGCCAGGGCGTCGTCTTTTTCGACAAAGACTCGAACTCAGATTTGGCTCGGCACTCGTGGGAGAGGAAACGCCTGAGTTCATGGGAGAAGACACCATATTGTCGTTTGCTTCCTCTTCGAGGCCGTCGGTGCCCGTCTGCATGTGAACGTATGTCGCATAACAGCTTTAAAAATACAATCTTGCAGAGACTACGGGTGTACATCAGTGTCGTACCTCTACTGCAAGAGATATGTTCATTGTGGCTGCTGCTCGTCCTTCTTCTTCGCCACCGGCACTCTCAGCACTGCTTGTTGCGTCTTTCCGGCACGGTATCCCTGATTTCTTGTCGCTCATGGCCCCTGTCCTGGTAAATAAGAACTTTAATCGATCGCCCAGCCATCAACACATTCCGTCGGCGCCATTCGTGTACGGCAAGAAAATTCATTACTTGCATGCCGTGCTAAAGCCAGGGCTAAAGTATGACGTCAACAGTCTGTTGCGAGGCCCAGGTGGGAATGACGACGTAAGCGGTACCGGCCTACTGCACCATTTATATGTCCTGCACGTCCGCATGCTGACGCAGTGCCACGCAATCGCATGAGGTGCATGCAAACACCAACATTACCATTTATATGTCCTGCATGTCCGCATGGTGGTGCAGTGCCACGCAATCTCCGCGGGAGTACGCCCTTTCGCCCCCATTTGCATGCATGGTCTTATCCTTGTCTAGCTCCCGTGAGCCACGAGATATACCAACGAAATATCTGGACAACTACTTACGTAACGTTGGAAAATAATGCAGCACAATATAACTCGATGGTTGAGATTTTAGGCTTCTAGGAAAAAAATTCCTGTCGGGTGCAAGAGAGGTAGCGAAAGCCCTCGCCTCCGAGGAAAAGAGAAGACTCACGCTCGTCTTTTTCAAGCCTCCCAGACAGGAAATGAACTATTTCTCATCTTCCATGCGACACGTAAAATTAAAAAAATGTAATCATGGAAAATGTCTTCATAAAATCATGAATTTTAATTAAAAAAAACTCAAGCTTTGTTGTCCCCTAAAAAAAAAATGTCGTGCAATACACAACCCATCGTTGCTACTAGCTTCCCAGAAGACTACGTGGAACTTCCCCTCCCACCCCTACTTCTGCTGGTCTATGGATAGATTTCACTGGATAAAGCAATGATGACTATGGCAGATCATAAAATTTTTCCCTGTCGCCACGGGAAGAGAAAATAACCTGACAAATTGCCATACGGAACTAACGTAGGGAAACCGTTGACCAGTTTGCCAAAGAAAGCATACAAGTTCATAGGACTCGCCCTTCAAAGAATGAAAAGGGAGGTGTATATGCTGGTTTTAACAGATTGATGAATGATTCTCGCTTTGAATTTTCTGTCAAGCAGGAAGCTCTCATAGTATCAACGCGTACAATGGAAGTCAACGTCACGCCTTGTTGGCCCTGGCAAACACTATATTTCAGATATCTCTGCGAGTTTTCATGCGCTTGGAGAAATTACGTAGAGTTACACATACATTTAAGCCATGCATTTTTGTTTCGTTCAATGAAGCATCTTGTCCTTGTCTGTCATGCCTTCCTTCCCACTGTGTTACTTTTGGGAAGTTAAAAGCGAAGTTGCTGTACTCTTTGGGATCACGTAAGCCAGCTTACAAAATACCTTAGCGACTACCGCCTGCAACTATCGGTGATGCCATCCGGGAAGACTTGTGGGGCCTGTCCCCGCTCGCGTCTTCGGCACCAGCTCGTTTACGAGCAGCCTTGATAAAATCCTTGACGTTCCACTTGTCAAACGGCAACAACTCGGGGGCATTGAAGACGAACAAAATCGTGACATGCTCCTTCTCCATAGCAGTGAGGCCTGGAAGGAGTTTTGGAGTCACAAGAAAGTACTGCAGGTGGG
>Ga0209925_1001029_pt1 | contig 14151 bp, 12 predicted proteins | sample SalPonR2_A_D1_MG_FD_185702 | JGI IMG/M metagenome (GOLD analysis project Ga0209925, IMG submission 185702) | Salt pond soil microbial communities from South San Francisco under conditions of wetland restoration - Salt Pond MetaG R2_A_D1_MG... ...
TCTAACAGTTCTGATCTAATTTTTTCAAATTCTAAAACATTGATTGTGTGTTGATGCATAGTATTAACCGTACTCGACTCTCGCTTCTAATTCATAATATATCCTGGCATAACTCTCGTATCGGTCGGGATGGATAAGATTGGACTCTACCGCTGCTTGCACTGCACAGCCGGGCTCATGCAAGTGAGTGCAGGGCTGAAACTCACACTTATCGATAAAGGGTAAAAAGTCTCTAAAATATCGATCCAGGAAATCTTTGTCTTCGATTCCCAGCTCTATCTGTCGGATGCCTGGAGTATCGATAAAATAGTTGTTTCCGTATTCGTATAAGCGGGCGTTCTTGGTAACATGTCTTCCTCTATCATACTTACGGGAGATCTCACCCACCTCTACCTCCACCCCGGGAAAGAGCACATTGAGAAGAGAGCTTTTTCCAACCCCAGACTGGCCGAAAAAGGCGGATAAACCCGAACTTATTCTGTCATTTAGTTGTTCAATCCCTTCACCGGTCGTAGCAGAGGTCTCAATTACCTCATAGTCCATATCTCTATATATCTGCATGCGTTCTTTAATTGACTCATTGTATTTGAGGTCAATTTTATTCATAGCAATAACTACCGGTATTTCATCCGCTGCAATTAGTACACGGTCAATAAAGCGGGGCCTGAAGGGCGGGTTTTTAGCGGAGGTGACTACCACCAGCACATCCAAGTTGGCCGCCACCGTCTGCAGTGCCCTCCGCTTTCTATTCCAACGGACAAGAGAATTGTTGCGCGGCTTTCTGCGGTGTATGAGTCCTTCTTCGGTAGTGTGCAGATCGGTTTCAAAATCCACTACATCCCCCGGTGCTAAAGGGTTATATGCCCTCTCATCCTGTCGCAATATTTTTCCTTTCAGACGACACAAATACGACGTGCCGTCCACCACCACAGTAAAAATATTATTTGCCCCGAAGGCAACTCTGCCGGTCAGCATACTCACAGGCGTCCGCTCCACTCCAGTTCGAACATATTTGAAAACCGGTGATAACGCTCATTTTCGCGAAAGCTTAAATCGTTGCCGCTTACAAATAGTCGACTGGAGTCTATTCTGTTATTTGCATTGGAGCTGGTGTTGATCACCATTTTGTTGTCTCGGAACAAATGTTTTTCTTTCATTATTCTCAAAGCTTGTTGTGCCACCCCTTCCCGCGAATCGATTATCTCCACTGAACCCATCAGCATTTTATGTAATAACTCCTCAACAAATATAAAATGTGTACACCCCACTACTAGTGCATCTACCGCCTGAGAAGAAAAGAAATCTACCGCCGGCTGCAGTACTGCTGCTCTTTCTTCATCAGTGCTCGAAAAGTAGTTAAGCTCAACCAGTTGTACGATCTCCACCCCGGCATATCTCACAACTTTACAGTCGGCAGCAAAGCGTCTGATGAGGTCTTCTGTGTACGGGTCCTCAACGGTTCTGCGAGTTGCCAGCACTCCGATAGCCCTTTGTTTCGACAGTTTCGCCGCAGGTTTTACCGCTGGAACTACTCCTATAAAGGGAATAGTAAATTGACGACGCAATTCCTCGAGGGCTACCACTGAGGCGGTATTACAGGCTATTAGCATGAGCTTAGGGTCCGTGGCATCGATAAACTTGCCGACGGATTGAACAATCAGGTTGCGGAGAACTGCATCTTCCTGTTCACCATAAGGGAAATTGCCCCTATCCGCAAAATACACAAAATCTTCAGCAGGAGCATACTTTTTCAACTGTTCCAAATAGGGTAAGCCTCCTACCCCGGAATCAAATACTGCTATCGGCCTGTCATTCACCCAAGCTACTCCAAACTAACATAGTGCGCCTTATATTAGCATACAATACAAGTTTTTCCTATTGGGGCAGTTCTAAATTTGGAAGTCGGAAGATTTCTAAATTTAGAATTGCTCTTCCTATTGAACATCCCTTCTACAATCGATACCCTATACATATGTTTCTGTTTAATACATGTCAAAAGCCGGATTGTCAATTATATGCTGCCCACGGAGAAGACTACTGTCTTCATCATGTGGATAATCCTGAAGCCTGTAACACTCGCTTGGTAGAGATTATCCATGACACTAAAGTCTTGAAAGACTTGAACTCCTCGTGTATCAATGTTGAGGATAGCGACTTTAGCGACCATACATTTATGGTGTGCAATTTTTCCGAAAGCAGTTTTAAGAACGTGGACTTTTCCCATAGTAGTTTTGATTTGTGCTTCTTACAATATTCACGATTTGAAAATTGCCGGTTTGCTGAAACAAATATTAAATACTCCGTTTTTGCCGGCAGTACCTTTATTAACTGTGATTTTAAGGACTCTGACATAGTGCATACTAATTTTTTAGGGATACATGCTGAGAACTGTGTTTTTAATGACTCCGACCTGTATTATTCGAACTTTACAAGCGCAGAATTACGTGATGTAAGCTTTGTCGATTGCAATCTAAAGAAAGCAGATTTTGTAAACAGCTCTAGAGAAACAGTGAGTTTTAAGTACTCAAACTATGAAGAAGCCCGTTTTCAACAGGATACAGCTGTATGAAGTTATATTTTCATTTTGCAGTGGTAGGCTTTGCGAACACCTATTTGATTGGTCCCAACGGCGGGGGCGATGCAATTATAGTTGATCCGGGAATCATGGATAAAGAGCTGTTGACCCTCATTGAAGGGAATAAATACACCGTCCGTACTATTCTCGTAACTCATCATCATAATTCCCATGTAAAGGGAATTCGGACCCTTAAGAAAATCTACGATGCCGATATATATGCCTTTTCACCTTATATTATTGATTTTCCCTCTATACCAATTAAAGATGGTGACAAGTTTACAGCAGCATCTGGTATAGAGGTAGAGGTTATTGAAGTTCCCGGTCACTCTTCAGATTCACTTATTTATCATATCGGTGGAATGGTCTTTACCGGAGATGTACTGGCTGCCGGCCGTGTGGGCAATACAAAAAACAGCTTTTCCAGAGCCCTCCTCCTCCGTTCCATCAGTGAAAAACTGTTTTCCCTGCCTGAAACCACTTTAGTGCTTCCAGGCCATGGTCCGCCCTCAAGCCTGAAAGCGGAAAAAATGTTTAACCCGGATCTCAAACTGCTCAACGATACATAAAACTACATAAAACTACATAAAACTACATAAAACTACATAAAACTACATAAAACTGCCGAACAAAGCTTCATTTAGTGGACATCAATATTCGGCATTAGCAGCTATTCTCATTTTGGAAGTCTTTTGATTTACAAATTTAAAATTGCTGCGGCATTAGGCGTTACTCTTGCCAAGGCGTAGCTCGATCAGAGCTTTTCGAAAATGAGTGGGCAAGTGTGCTCTGAAAATACGAGTTTCTTTTTCTCCGGGAAGCTGGATTTTTAGTTTATAGGCATGCAGCATCAGCGAATATGATTTTCCGCTGCCACCGGATCTGCTGTACAGTGAATCACCGACAATCGGATGGCCAAGTGAACTCATGTGAACTCGCAGCTGATGGGTACGTCCGGTACTAGGGCTTAAGGCTACGAAGCTTGTTTTTGAAAAATATCTCATTACCCGGTATTTTGTATGAGCTTCCTTGCCGTCGCTCCTTTTCCAGGTAAAACGTTTTCGGTGGTAAGGGTCTCTTGCAATCGGATAATCTATGCTGCCCTGAGGTTTTTGAATAACACCTTTTACTATCGCAAGGTAGTGCTTCGACAAAGTTTTATTTACAAACTGTTTCGAGAGAAACTCCAGGGCCTGCGGGGTTTTGGCAGCAATGATAATGCCGGAGGTATCCTTGTCCAAACGATGGACTATACCCGGCCGAAGAAGATCATCTGCAAAATTGGTCTGCAACTGGGGCACATGCCAAAGCAAAGCCTGAACCAGAGTCCCAGTGTAGTTTCCTGCAGCTGGATGAACCACCATTCCCTGGGGCTTATTTATGACAAGGCAGTGCTCGTTCTCATAAATGATATATAGAGGGATATTCTCCGGTTCAATCTGTAGTGGCTGTTCGGGCATATAATATACATCCAGCTCATCGCCGACGTGCAGGGCTCTGCTTAATTTTGCCTGATGACCATTTATCTCAATTTCTACCTCGCGCTGTTTAATCTGGCTTCGCGGAAAGAGTTTGAGAAAATCCGAAATATATCGGTCAGCTCGAAGACCATCCGCCTCTAGTTCGTCTATGTGCGCATGTAAATTAGTTTTCTTCATTATTTTGCGTATCAATTATGAAATCCACCAACGCTATGACAAGCGAAAGTGATATACTCACTCCTATTTTTTGCCATCTGGTATCTCTTGTAAATTCTTCCTTCTCCGGGGATGTTCCCAAAAAAAGGGGTAAGAACTCCTGCTGAAAGCCGCTGGAAGAGTACGCGTACATATCAAACCCCAAGGAACTGAACAAAAATGTAAACGGCAGCGAACCGAAAAAGATGGTTTCAAACCTCCTCACGGAATGGGCCCACTCGGGAAACTCGTCCGGTTTATAAGCCTCATACTCATCGCTTTGTCCCCACACATACAGGGGAGAGAAGAAAAGAGCCGCAAGTAATGTGCACAGTAACAGTGACCTTGCTCGTACACTCATGCTGAACTAACGGGACCCGAACAGTGCTGTTCCTATACGCACCATCGTGGAGCCCTCCTCGACTGCAATTTCGTAATCTGAAGTCATGCCCATCGAAAGCTGATCGATCGGCATCTCAGGAAAGCGTTCCTTGCTCTCCTCATAATAACTTTTCAGCAGGGCAAAGGCCCTCCGAACCGCATCGATGTCGTCAGTAAAAGGTCCGATGGTCATTAAGCCTTTGATATGCAGGTGCGGAAATGATGCTATCTGCTCCATATCGGCATACATAGCGTCTTTGGAAAGATACCCGCTTTTCGAATCCTCTCCCGATGTATTAAACTCCATATAAATATCCATCTGCTTATCGACTGCGGCGCAGCGCTTTTCAAGTTCCCGAGCTGTTTTCAGCTTATCAATTGATTGAACACAGCAGGCAATCTCCACCGCTTGCTTGGCTTTGTTGCTTTGAAGGTGCCCTATCAAATGAAGACTGGCATCCGAATGAAACCCCTCATATTTTTCGTAGGCTTCCTGTACTCTGTTTTCTCCAAACAAGCGTAGCCCAGCTCGGTAGGCCGCCTCAACCTGCTCACGGGTTTTAGTTTTGCTGACAGCCATGAGCTGAACATCTTTGCCGGACCGCCCGGCTTTCTTGGCAGCCTTATCAATTTTATTGCGTATGTCGTTAATATTATTCTCTATATCACTCATATCGACATAATATAGCCTGGATAGGTGCCTGTAAAGAGATTGGCTTACTTGTAAAGCTGTAGCCCTGTTACTTATGGATGTTTACTCCAGCTTCGTCAAAGAAGAGCCGGCCTCTTCAAAGAAGAAGGGGTGAAATTTTCGGTAAAAGTGTTCAGGCACTAAAAAGTTTACTACTTGCGGCATAATAGAAATTCTAATCTCAGCGTCAGAACCTGTATGATATAGTTCTCCGTCTACATGAAAAGAAAAGGATTTTTTCATCCGTATTACGGTCGATTCAACCTCGTAACGTTCAATCAGTGGATACCCGGCTTTAACCAAATGCCGATTAACCCTATCGTGCCAGCCGTTCCAAATTGAAAGAATATTCCGGAGAACTGAAAAATGATTGGTAAATTGAAATAAATAGGCATCCATTTTACCATCGTTACACACTACATCCGGACAGATTTTGAAACGTTTTCCATAGTACGGACGGGTTCCAATTTCAACTAAAGTAGATTTTGTGTTGCGCACCAAGGATTTAAAGGGGAATTCGGCATTTATCTTACCACCTTTCAGTGCATACTTTCCATTAGTAAAGGTGAGAGTTTTATTTTCTACCGTTTTAAAGTCGAAGGTTCTGAGTACTTTAAGACCAGCGCCAAGGTAAAACCGTATACCTGCGGCGGTGGTGGCTGTGGCTTTTGTTGTAGCCGCAGCAGACACAAATTGATCACTTCTTATCCTTAAAATATCTGCGTCAACACCAACACCAACCAGCTGCCCGTACAAAGTTTTTTGAGCCGTCTCTATTTTCAACAGATCCACAGCCTCATAAAAATTATTCTCCGCACTCTTGATGTAGGTTTCAATTTGACGACTTATTCTCCAAGGAATTTCGTATGAATCCTGAATGCCGTTGCCGGTACCCCCTCGCAGAAAACCGAGGGCTTTTCCTTGGGGTGGGTGGATCATCATAGCGTTAATCGCATCATGGACTGTCCCATCACCGCCCCAGATAACAATATTTTCCCTTGGACCCTTGCAAAACTTAACCACCTCGTTGCTTAGTTCTTTCCGACTGCCGGTTTCAATTAACTCCGCAGAGGTTCTTTTTTTAAGGATTTTTTTTAGAACCCTTACTGACGAAGGATGCCTGGTCGGATTGATGAGAAAGGTACAACTTTTTAGGGTCCCAGTTTGTTTTCTTTTCACGCTGTTACTTTAATAAAGAATCTGTAATGGTGCAACTTTATAAAATACTGCATGTGAGGAAGCATTTAGCTGGACACGTAGTTGGGTATAAAAAAAAGCAGCCCGGTTCAGGCTGCTTAATTCTAAATTGTTATGCAATAGGCAATTAAGAATGGGCGGTACTGGACTTGAACCAGTGACATCCTGCTTGTAAGGCAGGCGCTCTCCCAACTGAGCTAACCACCCGAACTGATGAATGGAATCTATCAAATAGCGAAAAAAGTGTCAATACAGCAATTGTAAAAAAATATTTTGATTCTGCAATGCAGATTTTTCACCTGAAAGAAATTACAGCTTTTCACGTTCCACATTTTTTTATATACTTGGTACTACCTAAATACTTTTAGTTAATGAACATAACAAGGGGATACCGAATGGCACATAAACTTATGCGCAATATAGGAATCATGGCTCACATTGATGCCGGAAAGACCACAACTACAGAGCGTATTTTATATTATACGGGAAAAAGTCATCGTATTGGTGAGGTTGATGACGGCGAGGCGGTCATGGACTGGATGGAACAAGAACAGAACCGCGGAATTACGATTACCTCCGCCGCCACGACCTGTTTCTGGAAGGACTGCCAAATAAATATCATTGATACGCCGGGACATGTGGATTTTACCGCAGAGGTTGAACGTTCTTTGCGAGTGTTGGACGGTGCTATTGGTATATTCTGTGCGGTTGGAGGAGTCGAACCTCAGTCGGAGACAGTATGGCATCAATCCGATTACTATAAAATTCCGCGAATTGCCTATATAAACAAAATGGACCGTCTGGGTGCCGATTTTTATGCAGTAGTTGAAGAGATATCCGAAAAGCTAAATGCAAATCCTCTACCGTTATACCTACCAATGGGCAAGGAGAGTGATTTTTATGGCATCATCGACCTGGTGAGTATGGAAGAAGTTAATTTCGAAGCTACCTCTTACGGCAGTGAGGTGAAGCGCAGCCCAATTTCCGAGGAGTGGAAAGCAAAAGCCGGTGAATGGCGGGAACACTTAATCGATACTGTCTCTGCCTACTCTGAAAATATTACCGACCTTTATCTTGAAGGAAAGGATATCCCGGTTGAAATGCTGCAACAGGCGATCCGTACTCAAACTCTGAATAGAACCATAGTACCGGTATTTGTGGGAGCGTCCTTAAAAAACATTGGAGTGCAACCGCTGTTAAATGGTGTGCTTGATTATCTACCATCTCCATGGGAAGCACCTCCGATTCATGGAATCGATGTAAAAACAGAAGAAACGGTAGTTGTAGAGGCGGATGAAAAAGAGCAGCCCTTGGGACTTGTATTTAAAATTCAAGCCGATCGGGAAGCCGGTTCATTGAGTTTTATACGAATGTACCGCGGGGAGATTAAAAAGGGTACTGCAATTTACAATATTACCAAAAATAAACGGGAACGGGTAAACAGAATACTCCGCATGCACTCCAACCGGAACGAGCCCCTGGAAAAGGTAAGCGCAGGCGATATTGCAGTGATAGTCGGCTTTAAGCTTGCTCAAACCGGAGATACGATTGGGTCGGAAGGAAAAAAAATTCTATTGGAAAAGATGCAGTTCCCAGAGCCGGTTATTCACGTGGCCATCGAGCCTAAAACCATTTCCGACCAGGCGAAACTGAAAAAGGTCTTAGAGCTGCTTAAACAAGAAGATCCCACGTTTATCGTAAAAGAAAACGAAGAAACCGGGCAGTTGATAATCTCCGGTATGGGTGAACTTCATCTAGATGTACTGGTAACACGGGTAATGAAAGACTTTAAGGTAGATGCCAAGATAGGAAGTCCCCAGGTAACCTACCGTGAGTCTATCTCAAAGTTAGCTACTCATACCGAAGAATTCCATAAAATTGTTGCCGGTAAGGAGAACAATGCAAGAATTACCTTGAAGGTTGAACCCCTTAGCCGAGGTGAGGGTGATCAGTATGTGTGTAATATAGATGAAAAGGTATTACCCCGAGAGCATCAAGACGCTGTGGAAAGGGGAGTAAAAAACGCATTTTCTTCCGGTATTATGTATGGCTACCCCTCTATTGATATTAAAGCCACCCTGGTTGATGCTGATTATGACGAACAGACAGCCACCAGTTTTGCCTATGAAGCAGCTGGCTCTCTTGGTTTCGATGCTGCTTGCCGGAAAGCCGAGCCGATCCTACTGGAACCGGTAATGCATGTTGATGTAATGGCACCAAAGGAATTTATAGGCGATGTGATGAGCCATCTAACTGGTCGTAGTGGCTTGATTGAAAGCCTTGAAAGTAAGCCTAGCTTGGAACATGTACGAGCCTCTGTTCCCTTGGCTCAGATGTTCGGCTATTCAACTGCCCTGCGTAGTATTACCCAGGGGCGAGGGACATTCGGGATGGAGTTCTCCCATTTTGCAAAAAAAGATTAATGGTTCAAACCATGGGGATGCAATTATTCACACGCTCCCTGCGAGTAAGGGCGCTTACATCCACACATATTTGGGCCAGTACATCCCGTCGAACTTATCCAGAGTTCCGGTCATCCGTGCCCACACCATCAGCTGCGACCAGTTGAGCTTTACATGGGTGTAGAACTTGCGCATGGTAAAGATGCCCCGCAGCCCTTGCCTGATTTTAGCCGGCGGCACCCCGGCCCACTCGGCATGGGAGAAGTTCTGTAAAAATGGCTGGTCAATGCGAAAGGGCTTAAAATAATTCTGATACAACTGGTAGACCGCCATGCGTTCAAGACAGTTGTTGACATTCTGGGAGAAGCGCACCGTCTCGCGCACATGGTTCGCATTATCCTTTCTGAATTGCCTGTCCAGGTAATTTACCGAAAAAAGTGGATTGAGCACGGTGCGTTTGAAATGGGAGGATATTCTCACATGCTCAAACCTCCCCTCACTTTTTAGGCTCTGGAGCACATCCGAGCCCACAATCAATCTTTGATATTCGAGCTTTTCATCGCTGTAGAGGCAGGTAAACCGCCGCTTCTGTGCATATTGTTCGACAAGATCGACAATCTGAAGAAAGGACTGGCTGATGGAGATCCGCTTGCGGATGTAGTGCCTCTCCCGCTGGTCACGCTCGTCCTTCTGCAGATCGGTCATCTTACCCTTGCGCCGTAAATGAGCATAGTCGAAGGTGATAAAGAACTGTGAACTCTTGCCGGCCAGGATGTGGATGTTATTCGGCTGGTACTGATCGCTGACAAAACTCTCGAACCCATCGGTGACCAGGTCCTCGCAGGGAACATAGTCCTGGAGGACATCGGCCTGCAGCGCAATGGCCTGGCGGGCGAGGCGGCCCAAGCGGTTGATGATCGCCTGGTGGCTGACCTCCATTATACGGGCGGTTTTCCGCACTCCTCCGCAGTTGGTCATATGATCGAAAATCACCTGATAGTCGAGCTTTCGCTTTACATAATAATCGAGGCGAAAGGTTTGCTCGCTAAAACCTACTCCACAGCCAAGGCATTTGAAGCGGGTGACCGAGCCATGGGCCAGGGTCTCGTAGCTTCCATTGGTGTAGTACCAGCGCCCATGGTCAGGTGGCTGGGTGTGATATTCACATTCGGAATGGGGACAAAATGGGGGGATAAGCATTGGTGGACCTCCTCTAAAATAAAGTGTGGGTACACTCTAATAGAGGGGGTAAGTCGCCTCCCTGCTTCAATTCCCCATGGTTTGAACCATTACTTTTTTATTGACAACTCTCTAATCTGATTTTAAAGTATATAATCCCAATTTCATAAAGGAGAACATGATGAGTTTTACCACCGCTGACATTAAAAACGTAGCTATCATTGGGCACAGCGGCACCGGGAAAACCACCTTATTAGAACAAATATTGTATAATGGTGGTGTTATTCCCAAAGCCGAGGCAACTGATACAGGCAAAACAGTAAGTGATTATACAGACGAAGAAATTGAAAGGCAAATTTCAATTCACACAGCACTTGCCCATGTTGAATGGAATGACCATGAGTTGAACCTTCTGGATACTCCAGGTATCGCAGATTTTGTGGGGGAAGTTGTCGCAACCCTGCGAGCAGCTGAGTCTGCCCTGATGGTAGTAGGAGCACGTTCTGGTGTTCAGATTGAAACAATAAAGCTATGGAGACGTCTGGATAAAAGAAAGATGCCCCGTACGGTATTTATCAATAGGCTGGATCTAGACAGGGCCAGTTTTGATACAACTTTCAGCGACTTAAATGAGAAGTTTGATAAAACTTTTGTTCCTGTGACAATTCCAATAGGAAGCGGTGCTGATTTTCAGGGGGTTGTAAATCTTATTGAAAATAATGCGTATCTTGTTCATGACAAGCTTGCCAAGGATCAACCAAGTGAAATACCTGCCGACATGATGGATCAAGTTCAAGAGTATCGTTTAACCATGATCGAATCTGCTGCTGAAGGCGACGATGAACTCATGGAAAAATACTTTGAAGAGGGAACGCTTACTGAAGATGAAATACGTAGAGGATTGCTGGAAGGACTTCGAGATAATAAGATAGTACCGGTACTTTGTGGAAGTGCTGAGTTGAACAATGGAGTGACTTCCCTTCTCAATTTTCTTATAAATAATGCACCTTCTCCAGCAACATATAAAGAATTGGCCTTTGATAAGGAAGAAAATGAAATTGAACTACCCTTCAGTCCGGATGAGCCCTTTTGCAGTATTGTGTTTAAGACCAGTATTGACCAATTTTCCGGTAAGCTTTCTTTCATCAAGGTGATTGATGGTGTATTATCGGCTGATACAGAAACTATTAATTATCGGGAAGATAAAAAGGAAAAAATCACAAAAGTATTCAAGGCCAACGGACGAAAACTTGATGAAGTAAAAGAGCTGGTAGCCGGAGACATCGGGGTGATTACGAAGGTAGAATCCCTTCATACAAATGATACCCTCTGTTCCCCCGAGCGGCGAATCAAACTAAAACCCTTAGCCCTACCCAATCCGGTATACGCACTTACAGTAATAGCCGCCGATAGAAACTCTGAAGATAAGCTGAACGATTTTCTCCACCGCATTACCGAAGAAGACCTCACCTTCAATGTTTCTTTCAATTCAGAAACCAAGGAAAGTGTAATTTCAGGTATGGGAGAGTTGCATATTAATATGATACTAAACCGTATCAAAGAGAAACAGAAACTCGATATTAATACCAAAACCCCCAGAGTTGCGTACCGCGAGACAATCACAAAACCCGCAGGTGCCGAATACACTCATAAGAAACAGACTGGAGGTCATGGACAGTTTGGTCGGGTAGTAATAGAAATTCGACCCCTTGAAAGGGGAGAACAGTTCAGTTTCGAAAATTCGATCCGTGGACAAGCAGTTTCAAAAGGTTATATGCCCGGTATTGAGAAGGGGCTACGCGAGGGAATGGAAGAAGGATATATGGCAGGTTACCCGCTAGTCGACATCGGGGCAACCATCGTCGACGGAAAAGAGCATCCGGTAGACAGTTCAGAAATGGCATTTAAACAAGCCGGGAAAGGCGCCCTTAAGGAAGCCCTTGGGAAAGCTGATCCTGTGTTGCTTGAACCGATGATGAACTTGCGGGTTTTTGTGGACAACCAATATCTTGGAGATATTCTGTCCGACCTGAGTTCAAAACGTGGGCGGGTACACGGCCAGGAGGACCTTGGTGGTGGTATTATGCAGGTAAATGCAGAGGTTCCTCAGGCTGAAATGCTGCGCTATGCAATTGATTTACGTTCTCTTACTTCTGGTACAGGGTCTTTCGAACTTGAGTTTGACCACTACGAAGCTGTACGCGGGAAGATTGCTGAAGAGATTATTGCAAAATCAAAGGAAGAAGCAAAAGACGGGGAATAACAGAACCCGGTCTATAGTACAAGCCGATAATATTAATTAAATTGTGTATAAGAAAAGGCGGGGTTTTCCCGCCTTTTCTTATTCTAAATGTCTTTCTTGCTGGCTATGGCCATGTGCCGCTTCACAAATGTTCTTATTTTCGGTCCTTTATCGGTACATAGGTCATTGCATCCCTCCGAATGTGTTTGTAGGCGGGACGGAGTATCCGGCGGCCGTTGATAATTTCTTCTATTCTATGGGAGGCCCAGCCTGCAATACGGGCAACCGCAAAAATGGGTGTAAAAAGATCTACTGGGATATCGAGCATATGGTATACAAAACCGGAATAGAAATCTACATTTGCGGAAATCACCTTATCCGAGTTTTTGACACGTCTGAAGATAGACGGGGTAAGACGCTCTACCTTATCATACAACTCTAATTCTCGGGTATAGCCCTTCTCCTTTGCTAAATCCTTCGCTTTGCCTTTTAATAATACAGCCCGGGGATCGGATAAGGTATACACCGCATGCCCCATACCGTAGATAAGACCTTTCTGGTCAAAAGCCTCTTTGCGAAGAATCTGCTCAATGTAGGCCGCTACCTCTTCTTCATCTTCCCATTCTTTCACATTTTGCTTTATGTTATCCATCATTTGGCGAACTTTGAGGGCGGCTCCGCCATGCTTAGTTCCTTTGAGAGAACCAACGGCAGAGGCTACCGTACTGTAGGTATCGGTATCCGAGGAAGAAACAACATGGATTGAAAAGGCGGAATTGTTTCCGCCGCCATGTTCAGCGTGCAGCACCAGCGAAAGGTCAAGCAGTTCCGCTTCGAGGTCAGTATAAGAGGAATCGGGCCGAATAAGACGCAGAATATTTTCTGCAGTACTGAGCTCAGGATCGGGAGCGTGAATATACAGTGTCTTATTTTCGTGATAATGCTGAGCTGCTTGATAGCCGTATGCTACAAAAGTGGGGAAACGGGCTATAAGTTCAATAGATTGACGCAATACATTTTCAATGGTGTTGTCTTCAGGATTCTTATCGTAAGAATAAGAGGCCAATACGCTGCGGGCTAGCTTGTTCATTATGTTTGCACTGGGGGCAGTAAGGATCATATCTTCGGTAAAACCTGATGGTAGAGTGCGCTTTTCTCCGAGAAGCCTTTTGAAAGATTCCAGCTCGTCTTTATTCGGGAGTTGTCCAAACAGCAGAAGATATACCGTTTCTTCAAAGCCAAAACGCTTTTCATTCTGCATACCCGAGACGAGGTCTTTTAACTCTATCCCGCGGTACCGCAAACGGCCCTCTACCGGCACTCTCTCTTTCTCATCAACAATATAGCCGTGTACATCGCCAATTTGTGTAAGACCTACCAGCACACCTGTGCCGTCGTTGTTGCGCAAACCTCGTTTTACTTCATACCTTGTATAATAAACCGGGTCGATCTGGTTATTTTTTTCCACTAGATCAGAATACTTATTTAGATCAATCCACTTATCCTCTTTCATCGTGGCACCCTCCTTGCAGTTTTGTATATTATTGCATTACTATTGCATATTTTTTATAAATATTCAACAATCTACACTTTTCTGGTTCTCATCGCGGATTTTTTCCACCCATACTTCCCTTATGTGGTGCTGCTTGACCTCTCCCTTGCGTTCAAAACTAGTTTTCGGCCGCCAATCAATATCAGAGGCATAACTTTTAAAAGGGTTCGAGAGCAGAGGCTCTTCTGAAACCACCTTTAACATCTGTTCTGCGTACTCCTCCCAATCTGTAGCAGCATAAATATATCCACCGGTA
>Ga0209925_1001038_pt1 | contig 14089 bp, 7 predicted proteins | sample SalPonR2_A_D1_MG_FD_185702 | JGI IMG/M metagenome (GOLD analysis project Ga0209925, IMG submission 185702) | Salt pond soil microbial communities from South San Francisco under conditions of wetland restoration - Salt Pond MetaG R2_A_D1_MG... ...
CCAAAATAAACAATATTATAGTACTATACATATACCTATTATTTGCAAGATGCAAGGTTTTTTACTAATATTTTTAATTAAACCCTAGTTAAAAAATTTTATGTTACCTGAACAAGTTTATCAATATTTTAAAGAGTATCCAGGTATTTCGACAGACAGTCGCAAGATCAAAAAAAATTCTATTTTTTTTGCTCTGAAAGGCGATAACTTCGACGGAAACCAATACGCAGAAGATGCTCTAGATAGAGGAGCAGCTTATGCTGTAGTGGATAATTCAGATGTCATAAAGAATGATAGGCAATATATTCTTGTTAAGGATGTACTAAAAACATTACAGGAAATTGCAGTTATACACAGAGCCAATCATCAAATTCCCGTGATAGCTATTACGGGAACAAATGGTAAAACTACAACTAAAAATTTGACAACTGCTGTTCTGAAAGAAAAATTTAATGTCCTTTCACCGAAAAAAAATTTAAACAATCATATTGGTGTTCCTCTGACCCTTCTTGAATTAAAATCAGAGCATGATATTGCAGTAATTGAGATGGGTGCTAATCACCAGGGAGAAATTGATTTGTTATGCAAAATTGCTCAGCCTACACACGGAATGATTACTAATATCGGGAAAGCACACCTGGAGGGTTTTGGTTCATTCGAGGGGGTTTATCAAACAAAAACAGAATTGTACAGATACCTTGAAAAAATGAAAGGTACCATTTTCTATAATAAAGATAATTCGCTCCTTTTCGAAGCCATAATGAATTTAAATTGTAATACTTACTCATACGGGACCACTGATAACTGTGATCTCAAAATATCTTCTTACCAAACCAATCCTTTTGTTAATTTAAATTTAGAATCTCAAGATAATAAAGATAACAACATTCAATCAAAATTAATTGGCCTTTATAACCTTGAAAATATTATGGCAGCTATGGCTGTAGGAGCTCATTTTAACATTCCTTTCGAAGCCATAAGAAATGCTATAGAAAGATATGTTCCCAATCAAAACAGATCGCAAATAGTTAAAACAAAATCTAATTATATAATTCTTGATGCATACAATGCTAACCCCACAAGTATGAAAATGGCAATTGAGAATTTCAGTTTACAGGATGGCGATGACAAGGTTTTAATTTTAGGAGATATGTTTGAGCTGGGAAAATATGCCAAAGAGGAACATCAAAACATTCTTGACTTCGCAGCAGAGAATCACTTCACCAATGTATACCTTATTGGAACTCATTTTTCAAACATTTACAATACGCAATACAAAAGTTTTAAAAGTACGGAAGACTTCATTGAATGGCTAAAAGAAAACCCTATAAAACAAAAGAGTATCCTTATTAAAGGTTCAAGAGGAATGGAATTGGAACAAGTTACTGAATTTCTGTAAAAAATATCCCCAATTTATAAGAAATGAAAATGGGCTTTTCTTTAGCTTTCTAAAAAATAATTTTAAATTTGCCGCCCTGAATTAATAATAAAACCGCCAGACATGTGTTGTCAGCATGCCTGTTTTAAGCATTTTTAAATGAAACAATACAAACACATATTTATTGATCTGGACAGAACGCTCTGGGATTTTGAAGCAAATTCACTGGAAACTTTCAAGGAGATTTATAAAAAGAGAGACCTGGCAAAAATATTTATCAATTTTGAGCAATTCCATAAAACCTATAGAAAATATAATCACCAATTATGGGAAGATTACCGGGAGGGAAAAATTACAAAAGGTATCCTGAAACACAGAAGGTTTTACCTGACATTAGCAGCTTATAATTATAAAGACGAAGAACTTGCTAAAAAACTAGGAGAAGATTATGTCAGGATAAGTGCCACTAAAACCCAAATATTCCCATATACCCACGAGGCGCTTAAGTACCTGAAAGAAAAATATTCTTTACATTTGATTACGAATGGTTTTGAGGAAGTACAATATAAAAAAATCAAAAACTGTGATTTAGAGAAGTATTTTACAAATATTATTACTTCAGAAAAGGCAGGTGTTCAAAAGCCAAATGAAAAAATATTTAATTACGCACTTCGAAATGCGGGGGCAGAAAAAGAAGAAAGCATCATGCTTGGAGATGATATTGAAGGAGATATTAAAGGGGCAAAATCAGCAGGTATGGATCAAATCCTTTTTAATCCTGATAAAAAAGAGTTTGAAAATGTCACCCCTACCTATGAAATAAACTCATTAAAAGAATTAATGGAAATACTTTAAAACACAACTCTCTCCTTTTAATGAATTACTAAAAAGGCGGTTCATTATCAAAATCACTATTGCTGTCAATTCCAAAACCGGAAATATCTTCACCGTTGTTTTTTCCACCATCTTCATTCATCTTTGATCCAAGAATCATAGGTCCGTTTTCATCCTCATCACCAGCTAATGATTCGGGCTCATCCTCATCAAGTTCAACAAATTTAGCCAGTTCATCTCTGAATCTAAGCTGAATATCAGCCAATGCACCATTTCTGTGTTTAGCCAGGATAATCTCGGCAATACCTACCAGTGAGCCATACTCATTTTCAGTTATTCCGTATTTCTCAGGACGGTGGATAAAGAGTACCATATCTGCATCCTGTTCAATTGCTCCTGATTCCCTTAAGTCACTCAATTGAGGTCTTTTATCGCCTGATCTTAATTCAACCGAACGGTTTAACTGAGATAACGCAATAATAGGTATATCCAATTCTTTTGCAATTCCTTTCAGCGACCGCGAAATAACACTAACTTCCTGTTCCCTGTTCCCTCTGTTATCACCAGGCCCGGACATTAACTGCAAATAATCAACAAAAATAGCCTCTACATTGTACTGGTCTTTAAGTCGACGACACTTCGAGCGCAATTCAAATACTGTAATAGCAGGCGTATCATCAATATAAATAGGAGCATCTACCAGTTTTTTGATCTTGTATTCAAGTTGTTCCCACTCATGGGGTTCCAGGTTTCCGTTCCTTATTTTTTCTGAGGGTAATTCCGTTTCGCTAACAATTAATCTGTTAACCAACTGAATACTACTCATTTCAAGCGAAAAAATTCCAATAGGCCGATTGTGTTCAACAGCCATATTTCTTGACATAGTCAGCACAAAAGCTGTTTTACCCATTGATGGGCGGGCTGCAATAATAACCAAATCCGATTTTTGCCATCCAGAGGTAACTCTGTCTAACTTAGTGAAGCCTGAAGGAGCACCACTTAAACCATCCTCTTTTTTGGCTGCCTCCTCTATTTGTTCTATTGCATCCTGGATGAGCGTATTTATTTTTGCAGTTTCTTTTTTGATGTTGGTCTCTGTTACCTGGAAAAGTTCCGCCTCAGAAAAATCAATGAGGTCGTTTACATCAATAGAATCATCGTATGCTTTTGTTTGTATTTCACTTGCAACCCTTATTAACTCACGCTGAATATATTTCTGTGCAATAATCCGTGCATGATATTCAATATGTGCAGCAGTGGCAACTTTACTGGTTAGTTGTGTGATATAATAAGGTCCGCCAACATCATCAAGCTCGTTACGTTTTTTTAGCTCTTCTGTAACAGTTAATATATCAATAGGCTGAAGATTCTGTGAAAGATCAAGGATAGCCTTAAAAATTTTTTTGTGGGCTTCTTTATAAAAACTATCCGGAGAAAGAATATCCATAATAGAAATAATCGCATCTTTTTCGAGCATTATTGCTCCAAGAACTGCTTCTTCAAGGTCTACAGCCTGTGGGGGCTTTTTTCCATAATCAAGAGCCTGATCAACAAGAGACTGATTTGTTTTGCCTTTTTTATTTTCTGCCATTGCTTAAAAATTTGGGACACCAAAGTTAATAAACCAATCAGCAAAATATATATGAATTAAAATTTTCTTTTCTTCCTTTTTTTAACCATAGTTATTAACAATTGTTAATTTCTTTTTTTGTCTATTAAAGAGACAATTATTTTTAATGATATATTATTTTTACTTTTATTCCTACTTTTACAAATTTGAAGGATGTTTTTTTCATATTCCAATCTTCAGAGCGAAGAATATAAAGGATAAAATTAAAACCTGCTCTTAATAAGAGGAATTATGAATCATATAAAGAGTAATTCTATGGTTGTATTTCCAAACGCAAAGATAAACCTCGGATTAAACATTACAGAAAAAAGAAAAGATGGCTTTCACAACATAGAAACTGTTTTCTATCCTATCGGTATAACTGATATTCTGGAAATAAATAAATCTCATGAAACCTGCTATAAAAATACGGAAATAATAATAGAAAAAGGCGATTTACAAAAAAACCTTTGCTACAAAGCATATCAAATACTTCAGAAAGAATACAACCTTCCACCTGTAAATATTCATCTTCATAAAAAAATACCTTTGGGATCAGGTCTGGGAGGAGGCTCATCAGATGCTTCTCACACCTTATTGGTACTAAACCAATTATTTAATCTTCAACTTAATAAAAAAGATCTTGCAAATTATGCGAAACAGCTAGGTGCCGATTGTGCCTTTTTTATGCACAATACGCCCAAATTGGCTTATGGGACAGGAGATCAACTAACAAAAATTTCTGTTGATTTATCCGGCTTTTATTTAATGGTAATCGTGCCAAATATCTTTGTAAGTACAGCAAAAGCCTATAAAAACGTAAAAATCAAAAAAAACAAGATCCCTATAAATAAGATTATTCATAAGTATCCAATAGAAGAATGGAAAGAATTATTAATTAATGATTTTGAAGATACCGTTTTTGAAGAATTCCCGTTAATAGGTGAAATTAAGGATTATCTTTATCACAAAGGAGCTGTTTATGCCTCATTATCAGGAAGTGGTTCATCGTTATATGGAATTTTCAAAACCAAACCACAAATTGACTCCTATTTAAAAAAATTTACGAATTGGGTTGAATTGTTGTAGGCTTCAAATCTTCGTATATATTGCTTCAACATAATCAATTTGTCCGCTCCCATCATCTACTTCATAATTCCAGTCAATATTCTGATAGTCATCACTAATATTTCCCGTACCGGTTAATATTGTATAAGATGATATTCCGGATACTATAATTTCCTGGTTTGGAACAAGTTTAATTTTTTTTCCTTCAATCTCACCCATAACACTATTCTCATAGCCCAACTGATAGAAATTTGAGATTAAAACCTGATCATCATTCTCTGATACCGGAGTAATTTCCACCTGGTATACACTGGATTGATTTTTATAGTATTGGCTTGTTTCATCTACAGACCACTCCCCCTCTAAAGCCTCGGCTACTTCGATATCAGACTCATCATCCTTTTCACACGAAATTAGAATTAAAGACAAAAAAAAGAATATGCAGAAATTTTTTTTCATAGTATGAATCTCCTCAGCCAATAAACTCTTGTATTTTTTCCATTAAAAGATCCTGATTAATAGGTTTTGTAAGATAGTCATCACATCCTGATTCCAGGCTTTTGCGGCGATCTTCAGCCATAGCATGTGCTGTTTGAACGATTACCGGGATTTTCGGAGAAATATCTTTTATTTGTTTGGTTGCTTCATGACCATCAATTTCGGGCAGTTGAATATCCATAAGGATCAGATCAACAGCTTCTTTTTCTTTAATCATCTCAATAGCTTCCTTTCCACTTTTAGCTATTAAGACATTTGCATTCGTATCAATAATTAGAGCTTCAAGAAATTTTGCACTTAACAGATCGTCTTCAACTATTAAGATGGTTTTGTTATCCCATTTATATTCCATAGTTTCTAATTTGTTATTTTTTTTCTTCCTTTTGGGGTTTTTGGCGAGGTAAGGAATGATAAAATAAAAAGTTGTTCCTTTACCCTCTTCAGATTCAAACCATATATCACCATTCAATAACTGTACCAACCCTTCAGATATTGATAAACCCAATCCGGTACCTCCATGTTCACGTGTTTTGGTTTCATCTGATTGTCTGAATCTTTCGAAAATGATATCGTGTTTTTCTTTAGGTATGCCTTTTCCTGTATCTTTAATGTAAAATTTCAAATAATCTTTATCTGATATATCTTTCAGGTAGTACCCGAATTCGATATAACCTTTATCGGTATATTTAATTGCATTTGTCAGAATATTAATTATAATTTGCTGCAACCTTATTTTATCTGAAAATATTAAGGCCTCTTCTTCATTTAATCCTTTTTTAAGAATAAGTTCAACTTCATCTTTGTTTGCATTTTCAAGCTCCTGTTCATAAATATGGTAAATTTCATCCATTAATTTATTCAAGTCCACATCTTTGTTCGCGATTTTGAGTTGATTAGCTTCTATTTTAGAAAGGTCGATAATGTCATTGATTATCTGTAATAAGTGATTCCCCCGGCTATTAATAATATCTACATATTCTCTGATTTCTTCTTCTTCAAGATCCGGATCCTTGAGCAGTTGAGAAAAACCCAGGATAGCGTTCATGGGTGTCCTAATTTCATGCGACATATTAGCCAGGAAAGAGCTTTTTAGATGATCGGCTTCCTCTGCTTTTTCCTTAGCCTCTTTCAATTGTTTTTCAAATTTCATTTGTTCTGAAATATCACGAACAACACCTTGGATTCCAGTTAATTCCGCATCTACAAAAATAGGTTTCGTACTAATTTCCGCCCAGAATTTTTCGCCGTTTTTCTTAATGATCTTAACTTTAAATGTCTCCGGAATATCTTCATTCTGTTTTCTTTGTTCCAGCCTGGTCCGGATCATCTCATAAAAATCTTCATCAACAACTTCACTATAATGTTTTGTGAGAAATTCATCCATAGAATATCCTGTAAGTTCAACAGCTGCCTTATTTATGAATATGAAATCCCCCTGCATATCCATCTGAAAAATAACATCATTCGTGTTATTCAACACATACTGCAACTGAGTTTTTGATTCTTTCAGTGCTTTCTCCGATTTAATCCGTTCTGTTATATCTCTGTAAATGCCATATACAGACCGCTGCCTTCCTTCAATTTCAACAGGTGCCCCTAAAATGGATACCTGGATGGGGGTACCATCCTTTCTGACCCTCATTGTTTCTGCAGTGACCCTTTTACCATCAGCAACAATTTTAGTTTTGTGTTGTGCTTCGGAAAAATATCCTTTAGGCGCCAACAAATCATCCACATGCTTACCTAATGCCTCGTCTTCAGTGTATTGAAAAAGTCGCGTAAATTCTTTATTTATTTTTTCAATATACCCCTCATTATTAGTAACTACGATAGCTTCAGGGGAGCTCTCAAACAAATTCTCAAGATAAGCACTTTCAATTTTTAAATCATTTTCTATTTTTTTCCTTTCAGTTATATCAATGGCAGTTCCTAATACCAAATTTTTGTTTTTGACTAGTATTTTTGAATTTGATATCTCTATCCATTTCTCCTCTCCATTTTTTGAAATAATCTTAATTTCATAAGAAGATTCTACATCTTTGCCCTTTAACCTTTCAAGTCCCCTCTTTTTTGTCATTTCCATGTAATCCGGATGAATTAAATCATAGAAATGCATTTTTTGCAGTTCCTCATATGAATAACCAGTAATAGTTTCTGCAGCAGGATTTACATAAATAAAGAAACCATCATCTGTAAAAGTAAAAACAGCACTTTTAATATTTTCAGTAAGAGCTTTAAACGTTTCTTCCTTTTCTTTCAGAATCTCACAATATTTATCTTCTTCTGTAACCTCGTCAGCAAAAATTAAAATCCCTTCTACATTTTCCTCGGAAATAAGGGGATGCAAACGAAAGCGTGTTACAAAAATTTCTTTTGATTGATTTTCTAACTCTTCTTCGAAATTTACTTCTTTTCCCTTCTGAGCTTTAGAAAGTTGATCCTTCCATAATTCTTTTCTATCATCAGGAATAAAATCTAAAAAGCTCGAACCAAATGAAATTGCAGCTCTTGTATTATTATATATCTTTTTTTTAAATCTTTGATTATATGCAACGATTTTAAGCTCTTTATCTAAAATACATACATATTCCATTGCATGCTCAAAAAAAGCATATATTATTTGACGAATAAATTTTATATTATGAGAATCTAAATTTGGAGGCATTTTGTTCCCAGAATCAGAAGAAAAAAACAATCTGGAAAAATCGTTATTATGCAACATATTATTTTTTTAAATATCCTTTGAAGGATTTAATATTCTTTGCAGTTCACAATATACAAAAAACGGAATAAATAGAAAAATCCCCTTTAGAAAGGAGATTAAAAAATACCCTGTTTTTTTTAAATGAGAGCTACATTTAAAACTTAATGAATAGAATAAAAAGTCTAAAAAACAGGGTATTTACTTCGAGCAAAAACTGATAACCTAATTTTACCCTAAAAAATTAACTAATCCACATTTATTACTTATTTAATAACTATTTTCTTATAAATATTTTGACTATCAGTATGTAAGACAACAAAATATAATCCACTATTCAAATCTGAAAGATTAAAATGAATGACCTGGGATTGTATTTTATTTTTTGTTTTTACCATTCTTCCTTCTGACGTATAAATTGAAACAGAATTAAAATTTGCATTCTGTGGAACCAGTTCAATATTAAAGTTTCCTGAAGAAGGATTTGGATAGATACTAATATCTTCTTTGTTCAACTGACCTATAGCAGATATTATTTCAGATAATGCAACAGATTCAGTTACAGGTCCATTATCTACTACAACTGTACCATTTTCCTGCTCAAAACCCTCTTTTTGAACTGTATAATCATAAGAACCATTAACAGTGTCTAAGGAAGCTTTTCCCTGGTCATTTGTCTGTAATTCTGTCCTTCCGGCTATAGTTATCAGGGCGCCTTCAATAGGTGAGTCATCTGAATTATCAGTAATACTAAAACTTAAAGTATATTTCTTTCGCTCAAGCAATATAGTTTCAGTTATATCTTCATTGGTAACAGTAATCGTTCCATCAACAGTTACATAACCGTTTTTTACCACCTGATAGTCATAGTCACCCACTATGGTATCGATGGTTGCTTGTCCCTGGGCATTAGTAATAAGACTCAGATCAGCAAAAGAAATCTGTGCATTTTCGATTGGCCCTTCAGAATCTGAAATACTGAATGATACATTGTAATAGACAGGAACTAATTTTATCAGAACAGTTTCATCCTGTCCTTCAATCACAACGGAATCTTCATATGAATTGTATCCGGTTTTATTTACATCAAAATAGTAAGTACCATTTGCAGTATCAATTGTGGCTTCACCGCTTGCATTGGTAATCAATTGTGCTGATTCATCAATTGTTATCGTTGACCCTTCAATGAGATTTCCGGTAACAGAATCTTCTACAGTGAATGCAATTGTTTTAGCTGGTTTTGTAGTGAATTCAATTGTATATACCTCATCATGATTTCCGTCTGCAGACAGAACTTCTACTGTAGTAATGCCAGGAATGCCAGCGGCATTGTTAAAAGTAACCTGAGCAGCAGTATCTGTTGCCATTGCCTCCACCATAGGCACTTCAGAAGTTCCATATGGCAACTCAACAGAATAATAGGTGGAGTCTTTCCTAAACCCATCCACTGTTACACCATTCACCTTTAGATCAGAAAGCGTTGAATCAGAAGCATTTGCCTTGTCGAAATAAATTTCATAATCTTGTTCGGTAACGTTGTCTTCTGCAGTAACATTTATAAAAGCAAACCCTGGCAAAGATGAGGCTTGATTCACAGTTGACTCAGCTCCATCATCGGTTGTAACGACGCTAACTTCTGGTGCACTTGTTGCATTGCTCGACAACATTACTTCATAAGAAAGTGTATCCGGATGAAAGTCAGGTAAAGATTCTCCGCCAATCATGATATCTGCTAAAGAAGCATCGTGGCTTATTTCCAGCATCACAGGACCAATTACAGCATCCAGATAAATGTATTTATTAGCTTTAAATCCGAGATATTTCTGACCTGCTTCAGAGGCAGTAAAATATACTTTATGTTGATCCTCAGTAGATGTTACAGAGATATCTTCCAGATGATTCCAGTTTTCTCCATCAGAAGAGATCATAATGCTTAAACTTCCCCCGTACGTACTGTTTCTTGCCATAAAGACCAATGAATCACCATCGTTTATCTCGAGTTTAGGGGTTGCTAAAATATCATAATAGTCCCCGCTGTGATAAGCTGAATAGTTACCTTCGATTGACGCATTTTCTTTTTGTTGCCAGTTATAATTATCAGGCTTATCCCATCCCATTGGAGGGAAATGTTGTCCTTCGAAGTATTCAATCAGGCTGTTTTCAGGCAAAGCATTTCCGGATAAATCAGAAGTATAAGTATTTTTTGCAGTCGTAACAGACAGGTTAGCCTCTTTCCTTCCTTCTGAAACCGGCGTAAAATAAACAGGAATGTTTGCTGTCTCACCTGTAGCCAAAGCAATGTCTGAAGATATATCTGCAAAGAAAGCATTGGGATCAGCTCCTGTAATAACAACATCGCTGCTTGCTATATTCATTTCAGAAGCCCCGGTATTTGTCACTACAAAATTCCGGACAGCTGATGTGTCATTTGATGAACAATAGCCATAATCATGCATCCCTGGTGCAAGAACAGGAACATTTTCCCATACAAAATGATCTGCATAGATTGTCTGATAAGTACCGGCATTTCCATGTTTTATAGCAATATAATTATCTGATCCCGTATAGTTATAAAAATCAACTATATACTCAGTAAATTCATAGCTTGTTGTAATACTTGCAAACTCTTCAAATGTTGAAGCATCTGAAGGGTCAGACATGGTACCAATTTTTACTGAACCATCGGTTACACCGCCCAGATGAATTTTAAGGTGATTTCCTGAAAATGATTCAATGGGTGGACTTACCAGGTATAACCCTGCTGCACCATCTCCAGCATTGTACATTTTTACAGAATTGCTTCCGGTATAAGCCATTGATGTTGTTGATTCTACGGCAGGACTCCCGGAGGAAGAATTTTCAATCTTCGACCATCCCATAGGAATATCAGGAGTATTAACTGCGTCAAAATCTTGTGTATAAGGAGCTGTGATTGGCGCATTTGCATAAACAGAAGTTGAGATTGTGTCATTTGCATGGTTCTCATCATTCACTCCATTAGGATTTGATACATTGGCTAAAATTGTAAATTCTCCGCCTGCTGAAAAATCATGATTCCCAAGATTAACCTGCTCGCTTGCATTTGTGCTTAGGTTTCCTGTCCAGTTTTTTGTTGTCTGCGCATTGCCATTTATGCTCCATTCGATATCTACCCCTGTTAATGCATCAATTCCATTATTTTTTAATGTTACAAGAACATCTTTTTCTCCTGCCTCAAAGGTTCCGGTGGGCTGATCAACAGAAACAACAGCAGCATCATTGGCACTCTTCTCCTGCCATGTAAAGTCATCAATAAAAATTGACTGATAGGTGGAAGCATTTGCATGTTTAAAGGCAATGTAATTATCTGAGCCACTATAACCACTAAAATCAACTTCATACTGAACATAATCCGAAGTTACACTAACAGTCTGAATAGATGTAAACGTTGCTGCGTCTGTATTATTCGTAATAGTACCTACTTTTATTTCACCATTTCCCCGGGCATAAAATTTCAATACTTTATCGGTAAAATTCTCAACAGGTTTGGTTACCAATACTATTTCCTCACCACCTGAATTGTACAATTTAACCTCGTTAGGTGAAGAGTTTGGGCTTGTAGTAACTGTTTCGCATGTTCCCCAGTCACCAGAAACAATACCAGCCCATCCTGCCGGTAACTCAGGACTTGAAACAGCGTCAAAGTTTTCCGTATAAGGAGCAGTAATTGGATCTACTGCGTTTACAGTTATAGTTTTGGAGTTATTAGCTGAATTGCCGTCAGTTGTTCCGTTTGGCTGATCGGTATTCATTGTTATAGTATAATCTGTTGCACTGGAAAAATTATAACTTCCAAGCGTGATCTGTTCGGTGGAACCCTGTGATAAATTCCCGCTCCAGTTATAAGTAGATTGTGCAGTACCATCCACACTCCACTCAATATTAACGCTGGAAAGATTATCAGTCCCGTAATTCTTCAGTGTAACAATCACATCCTGGGTTCCGGTTGCTATAGTTCCCGAAGGTTGAACAACAGTATTAATGCCTGCATCAACAGCAGGAACATAAATTGAAGGACCATTTATTGAGTCGCAGTAGACAGAATTATAACTTCCTCCATCAGCTGCCAGGGCGATGTATTTTTCCCCAGCCTCTGAGGCACCTAAAGGAATAGTATATCCCTCATAACCATAACTTAACGAAAGTTCCTGAAGAACTGTCCAGTTGGTTTTATCCGAAGAAATTAAAACTTTCAATTTGCCACTTCCACTATTGGCTTGCAGAGAAAATTTATCTCCATCGCTAACAGATAATTTTGGCGTTATGAGCGTGTCCTGCCCTGAACTGACATAAGCATAATTGGTTCCATGAAAAGCAGAAGAACTATAGGTGCCCAGTTTAAAATTTTCTGAGGTTTGTTCCCATCCTTCCGGGGGAAACTGAGAACCTTCAAAACTCTCTTGTAAATTTTGAGCTCTTGCAATAAACACGCTTAAAATAAGCGATATTAAAAGTAAACCTGTTTTTTTCATAATCATATTATTTTATCTTATAATTATTTGTTTTGTAATACTTTCTTTTGCTGTTTGGATTTTCATGTAATAGATTCCACTATCAAAGTTTTGTAGATTAAAGGTCTTAGAATCAGTTGATGCAATTCTGGTTCTATATACAATCGTCCCATCTGCCTTATAAACAGCAATATCTGCTGAATTTAATTTTCTTTCAAACCGCACATTAAATTGTCCCCGTGATGGATTTGGATAGATAGACACCTCACCAGAATTGAATTCGGAATCAATTCCTGTAAATAACTCAATGGTTACCGATACTTTATTTGAAGGTTCGGATTGCCCAACCGGATTGCTATATTTTCGCACCACATAATACTCATACTCACCACTAGCAGTCAGAGTATCAGTATATGAGACCTCAGAGAGATCATTAATTTCAGTAATTCTTGCTCCGTTCCTGTAAACCATATATCCCGAAGCAGTAGCTTTTGTTTTATTACCTTCTCTACTTACTTCTATAGGTTCAAAATTTGCAAGTTCCCTAAAGGGTTTATTGCCTATCTTATAAGACTCGTTCCGGTTTGTTTTTTCAGCATTTCTAATCTCAATATCATCAATAGCTAGCTGATAACCATCTGTGTATTGATATACAAAAGCAATTCTGATTGTATCATTACTGTATTCCGATAATGACAGCGAAACCGGCGATTCATAGAGATTATAACCATCGCCTTGTGTTAAGTGCAGAAGGCTCGTCCATTCACCCTGATGTAAAACCATCACGTCAAAATCAGTGTAATAATTTTCATCACTTGCGTACCACAACCAGAAATTAAGGGTTTCGTTTTCCCGTAATTCAATTTTGGGTGTAATTAGCCAGTTAAAAGGATCACCTGAATTTCCCGCAGTATAACCAATAGCAGCAGAATAAGTACCACTGTGAATATACTGTGGGTCAGGATTTCCATTTTGATCTGTAAATGTTGTGGAATCACACAAGCCCCAGGTATTAGAGCCTTCTGCAACTGTATCCAGATTGGTACCCTCCAGATTATCATTAGACATTATAACCCACCCTTCAGGAGGCCAGGAATTAATATTTTCAAATCCTTCCTTAAAAATTGGAGTCCCTGATGAAGCTTGCCAATTTAAGTTAACTTTATTTGAATCCTTTGTGGCTGTTAGATTTTGTGGTGCTTCAAAATCAGGTTCAATCACATGAATACAATTCTGATAAGTTGTATCGTGCGAACCATATGAGTTTTCAGCCCGTAAACTTACATCATAATCTCCTAATTCATTAAGCTGAATTTCGGGTGATTCCGAAAGGCTGTCTGATCCACTCACAAAGTCGGCATAACCGGGCGATATGGTCCATTTAAAACTTTGAGGACCAAAAAGAGACCGGTTTTCAATAACAAATTTCTCCCCTTTCTCAACTGTATCGGGAATACTAAATGCAGCAAAAGGAGCCTGGTTAATTGCCGGATCTTCAAACATTTCAAGGT
>Ga0209925_1001039_pt1 | contig 14081 bp, 14 predicted proteins | sample SalPonR2_A_D1_MG_FD_185702 | JGI IMG/M metagenome (GOLD analysis project Ga0209925, IMG submission 185702) | Salt pond soil microbial communities from South San Francisco under conditions of wetland restoration - Salt Pond MetaG R2_A_D1_MG... ...
TGGCAGTTATCTAATTGAAAATAAAATTAATGAAAAAATAGCTGGATTATTTCAATTTAACAACAATAAATTTTTAATTACAAAAAAAAGAAGAGAAGATAAAAATTCTAAATTTAAATTTGAGAGAACTAAAATATATTTTGGAAGTTTGATAAAAGAATAGTTTGTGGGAAGATTATATCTTCCCACTTTTTAAATAAAAATACTATTTATTATATTTAATTATTGCTGAAAAAATAACACTTAAACCCAGTATAAACAATATACCCGGCCAAAAAATATTAAAATAAAAAAGAAAAGCTAGCCCGGTAAACCAAATTAGAAGGTTTACTCCTTCGAAAATTTTTTTTGAACCTATCATCTTAACAAGAGATGTTAAAGCAATAACAGGTAGAATCCACGGCCAAAAAGTTAAGGATTTAAATAAAAATATAAAACCTATACCAATTAAAAAAACACCACCACTAATAGTTGAAAACAAATTTTTTTTATTCATTGTATCCCTTTCAGTTTTTAAAAAATTCAAATCTTAAAATTCTTCATGATGATTAACCCACATTTGTGCATTTTCCTGCACATCATTTAATTGACTTTTATTTAAAATGTTTTCTAATTTTTTTATATTTTTTTTAATATCATTTAATTTAATTCTATCTTTATAGGAATCATTCCAGTAATATTTTGTAATTAAAAACCATTCATAAGACTTTTTATAATTTTTAATAATTCCTGTACCATACATGTACATCAATCCGAGATTATACATTCCAGAAACATTTCCTTTGATAGCAGCATTTTTAAACCATTTAAATGATTGCTTATAATTTTTAATTACCCCTTTACCTTCTTTGTAAAAGTTTGCAATTTTAAGCATGGAATTAATATGGTCTTTTTCAGCAGCTTTTTTGTATAAATCAAAAGCTTTTTTAAATTCATTGTTATTAGAATATTTTTCTCCTTGTCTAAATAATTTTTCACAATCAGTTTCGCCAAAAATAATAGTAATTGAAAATATTATAACAAGAGTAATTAATAATTTTTTCATAAGTCCTCCTTTTTTAATATTTTATTATATGAATTTTAGAAAACTTATTCAAGTTAACGATTTTTTTTATTAGCTATAAATTTATTACTTCGTTTTTAGCTTTTTTCTTTTCGGAAGGTTTATATACATTTATTTCATTATTATCTTTATTTGCATAGTACAGTGCTGTGGAATAGGTCATTGGAGTTGGGACAAATTCCTGAACAGAATCAACTTTAATATTATTTTTTCTTATAAATGATTTCAAATCTTTTGTATCTTTAAAGTTTTCACCTGGATGGCCTACAATAAAATATGGTTTCATTACAGTTGAACAATTTTTTAATATATATTTTGACATTCGTACGAAATTTTCAAAAACACCTTTTTTAAATTTGCCCATGTATTTAAGAACATTTTTAGATATATGTTCAGGAGCTATATTTAAATATCCAGATGTAAATTTTTCTATCACTTTTTTTACAATTGAAGGATATTTCATTGACATGTCCAGTCTCAAACCACTTCCAATTGAAACTCTATTTACTATTTTATTTACTCTTTCAAGTAAATTGATATATTCTTTTTCATTGGTAACAAGAAACTTACATTTTTTTGGATATATACATGATTTTCTGCTGCATTCTTCATCTTCTGAGCAATAAGAATTATACATATCTGCTGAGGGGCCACCAATATCAGTAATGTGTCCTTTAAAATATTTTTTTTCTTTTATCTTTTTCACTTCATTTATTATTGACTCTTCTGATCTGGATGAAATGTGTTTACCCTGATGAATTCCTATGCTGCAAAAATTACATCCACCGAAGCATCCCCTGTGAGAAGTTATAGAATTTTTAATCATGTCAAAAGCAGGTATTCGGTCATATTTTGGATGTATAGCCCTTTCAAATGGTAAGTTATATAAGTTATCCATTTCTTCAGTAGAGAGGGGTTTTTGAGGTGGATACTGGATTATATACCATGGTCCATCTCCTTCAACAAGTGTTTTCCCATTTTTATAATGATTATTTTCTATTAAAATATTGAACCTATTTATGAGAGACTTTTTATGTTTCTTTATTTTTTTATTGTTGGGGAGTTTTACATAATTATTTAAAAATTCGATATTATTTTCCATGATAACAGTACCGTTAATACCCTTAAGACTTTTTTTATTTTTTACTCTATATGATATTTCCTCAATAGCTTTTTCTCCCATGCCATAAACTAATATATCGGCCTTTGTATCCATTAATATTGAATGTCTAATTTTATTTTGATAATAATCATAATGTGAAAATCTTCTTAAGGATGCTTCTATACCACCAAGAACAATTTTAGGATTATCAAACTCTTTTTTTATTATCTGAGAATATTTCATTACTGCTCTATCAGGTCTATATCTATGTTTTTTTCCGTTTTTATCTTCATAAAAAGCCCGACCATTATTTGAATATGCATCATCATTTCGCACTTTTCTTCTTGCTGTATAATTGGCAACAATAGAATCTAAATTTCCAGAGCTAATTCCCCAGAATAGTTTTGGTTCTCCAAGTTTTTTAAAATCTGAATAACTATTTTCTATTTTTGGCTGTGCAATTATACCAACTTTATAATTTAAAGATTCCAGATATCTACCAATTAAAGAAGTTCCAAAAGAAGGATGATCAACATAAGCATCTCCCGTAATTAAAATAATATCCAATTGTTTCCATCCTCTTTTATTCATATCTTTTTTTGAAGTTGGTAAAAACATAATTCTCCTTTTATATAACTCTTAATACTAGTTTAATTATTTTTAAAGAAATTAAAAGAAAGAAATTTATTGTTTTTATAAAAAATATCTAGAATGTTTCATCGGTCATCCGTGAACGGGTTTGTGTTAGTGTTGGTGTGTGAAAAAAACATTTGTATCTAATATCAAAGAAGTTCATAAACTTCTCTGGAAGAGCATGCATATTCCGGGCAAGTGGAACGGAGTACCGGAATCTTCTCTAAGTACTTTTTTAAAAAAAGAATAATTAGACACAGATAGACCTCTTATAAGGTATTAATTTAAGTTCGGTCTGTGATATAGTCCAGCACTTACTTTATATAACAAGTTAGTGCTGTGACGCAGATATTAGGGTAATACCAATGATGTACCTCATAAGAAAATGTTTTAATTTTGACAGGATTTTTATAAAAAAGTCCACGTAGTATCTATAAAAGTATACCAACCGGAACTCGGTCGAAGCCGTCCCGTACGCAAGGGAGGATTCAAACGATTAACAGGGATTCTCCGAAAGAAGGAGAATCAGGATTTTGGACATACCATCCCATAAGTTAGGGATTACTCTAATCATTGATGCTACTCATAAAGGTCTGTAAAATATAAAATTATTTTTAAAATTCAAAAATTTGAATTTATATATATTTGATACCTTTATAAAAAATAAAATACAAACTACCCTGAAGTATTAGAGTTGTCTGAAACATACCGATTCAGAAAACAGATAACAGAATACAAAAAAGGTCATTATGAGGAAATCCCCCAGGGATTGACAAAGTAATCTCACGTACTGCTTTGGTGGTACTTTTAAATGTTTTTCTCATACTCATACTCATATTCAATCTTATACTACAAATTATCTCTGATAATTTGTTACCTGGTCACGCGTTACTCTTTACATGGAAGTACTCAATAGGTCTAACTACAGTCACTAAAAATTGCTATTACAATTTTCATTGAACACTAATCTGTCCGGGTTCTTCTATAATTATTTCAGGAGCTCCTTTATATTTTTTAATAACCCCACTTATAAAAACATACTTATTTAAATAAGATTTCTCGGGTTCAAAATCAAATTTGTATTCATTACTTTTGAATATAACTGCAGTAAATGTATTACGATAATCCTTTGCAAAGTTAAGAAATATAACTTTACCTGAATCGTGTGTGTCTATAATCTTTCCCGTCATGGTAACTTTTTGTCCATAATATTTATCAGCATTTTTCCAGCTTATCAACTTTGATTTTTTGGAGGATTCATCAATTTTTTTCTTCCATAGTCCTTTTTTTAATTTTCTTGAGTTTTTGGCAAGTTTCTTAAATAAATCTGTATATTTTAAGTTTGGTGGAATAGTCATAAGATCTGCATATCCTTCAAGAACCAATTTAGCATTAAAGAAAGTACCATCTTTTAAAAAAATATAAGCAAGTTCACGACTGTATTTATCTTTTTTTTGAATATCATATTCAAGATAAACAGTTTCTCCTTCTAAAATTTTTCTTGTATAACTTGCAGCTTCTTTTCCAAAATATTCTACACCTTTATCAGGATGATGTATCTCAGGAGTATTTATCCCAATTAATCTAATCGTCTTATTGTTTGAGGATTTAATTGTATCCCCGTCAATTACTTTTGATACATAAATTTTTTCAAGGTTGGATAATTTATTTTCTGGTATTTTTAAATTATTATTGATATCAGATATCTGAATTGTATAAATTTCAGATAGAATAGTTAAGATTAAAAAAAATATAGAAAATATCTTTATTTTAATACTCATATTAAAACCTTTTTCAAATTCAGAATATAAAAACCCCACAAAAAACATGTGGGGTTTTTTTGTTCTTAAAAATTATTTTTGATTAGCTATTTGTTTTTCTGCAATATCTCCAACTATAGGAAATTTATACTTTTCATTATTAAAAGCTTTTACCATGCCTATAATCCAGAATACTATTCCAGCAATAACTAAAAGAAGTCCAATTAACCAGCCAATAAATGGAATCATTCCAAGTACGATATTGGCAACAAAAATTCCTCCAAAAAATAATAGTGATTGTAAAGCATGAAATTTAACAAATTTGCTTTCTTTTTCGATTAAGAAAAAAACTAATCCAGTTATCCATGTCAAAAGATAACATAATAATCCAGCTAAATTTTCATCCAACCCAGTTGATGATTTACCTTCCATAAAACACCTCCTCGTTTAATTACTACTTATAATAATATAATATTATAAAATAATAATATTTCAAGAATATTATTTAATTAATTTCAATTATTTCTTCAAAGCTCTTACAAAAAGGAATTGCGGTTTTTTTAGTAGATTTTTATAGCTATCTGGGTTTGTTTTTCTAAATTTCTCTGTTGGCATTGGTTCATCTAATATATCAATTAGAAAACCATTTTCTGTAACAGGTGAAATTATATCTTTATAGAGGTCTTCTGTAAAATTCAACTTTAACTGAACCTTCACTTGTATCCCACTCATCTTCGAGCAAGGCTGTTTCGAAATAATTATCTCTATTAAAATAGGTATAATCCATGAATGGATGATGACATGAAAAGATAAGATATCCATTTTTCTTTAATATTCTGTTAAACTCTTTAATTACAGGATCCCAGTTTTTTAAATAATGAAGTGTGAGTGAAGATAATACTATATCAAAAGAGTTATCTTTTAAAAAATCAAGAGGTTCATTTAAATCATGTTTTATTACCCTTCCCTGTCCATTCAACCTTTTTTCTGTCATCTCGATCATTTTGGGACTGAAATCAATGGAAACAACTTCAGATGCGCCATTATCAAGAAGCCATTTTGAATACCATCCTGCTGCACATCCAGCATCCAGAACTTTTTTTCCTTTAACATCGGGTACTAACTTTAAGGTCCCAGGTCTTTCATAATATGCATTAAATGGCTTGGTATCTACATAATGAAAGTAATATTCAGCCATTTTCTCATAAGATTTATAAGATATTTTATTCTTCTTGCCCATGAAGACCTTTCTTTAAATCTTTATTGAATTTCTTTACAAATGCTTTAATTTTATCTATTTTGATTTTAGACACACTTTGATTTATACCTGTAATTTTTTTTACAATAATTTTATATAAAAAATTCATTTTTTCAAAATTATATTCATATCCAAAATATCCTTTAGTTAGAGAATGATCAAGTAATTCAGAATCAAAAGAATTTTCAAATTGATTATCAATTTCTTTTCCATTTCCAGAACATATAAACAAACCAATCTTTTTGTTCAATAAAGTTTTTTTATTTGTCTGGCAAAATTTGATTATATTTTTTTTGAATCTTACCAAAATAAATAGACCCTCCAATTACTATTGAACTATATTTTGATAAATCAATATTACTTTTTGAAATATCATTTACATTTACAGTAATATTTTTTATATTATTATTTTCTAATTCACCTGACAGAATATTTACAACCTTTTGAGTTGAGCCATATTTACTTGCATAAACTATTAACATGGACATATATTACCTCTCTATTTATTTTCATTTATCCATTTATCTATAGGTTTTCTCTTAATCATTATTTTTAAAATCAAATAGCCAATTATACTTCCACCTATTGTACTAACTAAAAATGGTACTATGAAAAAATAAAAAGCTACTTCTGTTCCCATTAAAAATTTAGCAATAGGATAAGAAGCAAGACTTCCAATAATTCCAGTTCCCAAAATTTCGCCTATAAGCACAGGTAATAATTTTTTGATCCATTTATATAATATTCCTGCTAAAAATGCACCAAAAATACTTCCCGGAAATGCAAGTAGAGTTCCAACCCCCATCAGATTTCTTAATGTTGATATAGCTATGGCATTCCATAAAGCATAAAAAGGACCCAATAAAACTGCTGAAAGAACATTGATTAAATGTTGCACCGGGAAACATTTAGATATTCCAACAGGAATTGCAATTATATGTGATGTAGAAACACCCAGAGCTATAAAAAGCGATGATAATACAAGTTTTTTAGTTTTCATTATAATCTTTTCTCCTTTTAATATATAATTAACTGATTAAATTAAAGATAAATATATTTATTTTTTCTGTCAAGAAAATTTGGAATTAATATTTATTTAAATTAAATATAGATCTTAAAATTTATTGGCTAATTGTTTTTTTAATCAATTTAACTAAATCTTTTATATGAAATGGCTTTTGAATAAACTCATAACCTTTTTCATCAATTTCTGAATGAAGGTATTCATCATTAGAATATCCACTTGTTAATATCACTTTTAAATCTGATTTTTCCTTTTTCATTTTATTGGCAAGATCAATTCCATTCTCATCTGTTAATACTATATCACTAATTAATAAATCAATTTCATCTTTTTTTTCTTTGAATATCTTGTGACCTTTTTTACCTGATTCAGCACTTAAAAATTCATAATTATAATTTGTTAATACATTTTCAACTAAGTCTAAAACAGATTGTTCATCTTCAATTATCAATATTGTTTCTTTCTTACCCATTAATATATCAAAATCATTTTGTCTATTATTTGTTTTTTTATTTTCTTTTCTATTTTTCTCTTTTTCATCATTTGATTCATCAATAGGTAGATAAATTTTAAATACTGTTCCGTGATTTATCTCACTGTAAACATTTATGAAACCATCATGTTTTTTTATAATTCCCAAAACAACTGATAGCCCCATTCCGGTACCTTTTGATAACCCTTTAGTAGTAAAAAATGGATCAAATATTTTATCAATTATTTCTGGTTTTATACCATGCCCTGTATCTTCAACATCAATTCGTATATATTTACCTTTAACAATATTGGGGATAGTTTTAGCCATTTTTGAATCAATTGAAATATTATCAGTTTTTATAAACAGTTTTCCACCTTCAGGCATTGAATCCTGAGCATTAACTGATAAATTAATTAACACTTCTTCAATTTGGTTTTTATCTGCATTAATCATATTAATACTATCTGTGAGCTGAGTTTTTATTTCTATATTTTCACTTAATAACCTTCTGAGCAAATTCATCATATTATTTATTACTTTATTGATATTAACTCTTGAAAATTTCATATCCTGTTTTCTGCTAAATAACAGTAGCTGGTTTGTCAACTTTTCAGCTCTTTCAGAAGATTCATATATATTTTTTATTTCATCATAATTTTTATTTGATTTATCTATTTTATTGAGTAATAAATCTGATGTTCCTTTTATTACGGTTAGAATGTTATTAAAATCATGAGCAACACCTCCAGCAAGTGTTCCTATAGATTCAAGTTTTTGGGACTGTAATAGCTGTTTTTGAAGTTTTTCTTTCTCTTTCTCTGCTTTTTTCATTTCTGTAATATCTACAACACTGCCTAAAAAATAAGAAGGATTATTATCTGCACCCCTAACAAGATTTGCATCAAGAATTCCATATACGGTATGTCCATCCTTATGTATAAATTTTTTCTCCATTCTAAAATGTTCAATTTCACCTTTTTTAAGTTTCCTCTGTTTTTCTAAATTCTTTTCCAGATTTTCTGGATGTGTTATATCTTTTAGATGTTTTCCTATTATTTCTTTTTCAGAATATCCCAGCATTTCAAGATAAGCATCATTTGTATCAATGATTTTAAAATTAAGAGAAACATGGGCAATACCTACAGTCATATGTTCATAAATCCTTCTAAATTTTTGTTCATTTTCTTTTAACTTGTCTTCAAGCCTTTTTCTTTCATCAATATTCATCATGTTACCAATAACTTTAATAATTTCCCCATTTTTTTTAACAGATTTTCCTATAGTTCTAATCCATATAACTTCTTTATTTTTGGGTTTAAATTTAACTTCCAGATCATAATTTTTACCTTCATTAATAGATTTATTAAAAGCCTGTTTAATTTTTTTTCTATCTTCTTTTAAATAAAATTTTATAACATTATCAATTTTATTTTGATGAAAAGAATTTTTATTTACATTATAAATATTATAGATTTGATTGGACCATATCATTTTATCAGTTTTTATATCATACTCCCACCCACCGATTTTTGCTAATTTTTCTGTTTGTTTTAATAATTTCTCGCTTTTTTTTAATCTTTTCTCAGCTTTTTTTCTTTCAGTTACATCTTCCACCAACCCTATTCCAGCATATATTTCATTTTTTTCATTTCTTATACCTTTAAAAATTATTCTTACAGGAGTTTTTTTATCAGCTGTTATTGAATTATAAATATCTTCATAATGTCCTTCTCCAATTTTTAAAGATTTTCTTACTTCTTGAATTAATTTTTTATCTTTTAATGATTTAAGCATATTCAACCCACAAAGAACTTCCTTTGAAGATCCAATAATATCTACAAATTTTTCATTACAATCAACAATAACACCATCTTTGTTATAATATAATATACCGACTGGATTTTCATAAAATAGATTTTTATACCTTTTTTTACTTTTAATCAATTGATCTTCAATATTCTTTCTTTCAGTTATATCATTTGCCATGCTTACCATCAAATTTTTACCATTAGGAGTTTCTCCGATTTTAGCAGAGTGAAAATTCCACACTCTTTTTTCTCCATTTTTAGTGGTTATAGTAAACTCTCCCTCATCTGTAATACCTTCATTATTGTGTAAATTTAAAATAAATTCTTTAATTTTTTCAGCTTTTTTTCCATAGGCTTTTTTAGTCCATTCATCTATAGTTGGTATTTCTTCCTGAGTGTATCCGGTTATATCACTCCAGACCTTATTTATTTTTAATACTTCTCCATCACCTGTTTGAAGCATAATTGGGAAAGGTGCTTTTTCTATAGTTTGTTCAAGATTTTTTTGAGCTTCTTTCCTTTCTGTTATATCAACTGCAATATGAATGACTTTTTCAAGATTTTTATTTTCATCAAAGACCGGTGTTACAGAAACAAGATAATGTCCTTTTAGTATCTCAATTGGCATGTCTGACATCTCAGGATTATTAGTTTCCAGCAATTTTTTCATGGGACAGTTCTCTGGAGGTTCATCAGTACCATGAAAAACTTCATGACATTTTTTCTTTTTTAATTCTTCAAGCGACATTCCGGTTTTCTCTAAAACCGACTTATTTGCATTTAAAATATTAAAATCCTTATCGATTATTGTAGTTGGTTGTCCTGTAGCCTGAAATATATTTTCCCAATCATTTTTTGCTTTTATAAGTTTATTTTTAGCTTCCTGTCTTTCTATGGCATTACTCAAATTTTTAGACAAGTTATCAAGTAATCTTCTTTCCTCTTTAAAGAACGGGCCTTCATCTTTTTGTGATTTTTCTTCTATATAATATACTTCTATTTTACCCCTTTTATTTCCATTTATTATAATATCACTTGATAAAGACCATTTAGATTCTTCAAAATTCTCTACTTTATATTCCATTCCATCAAATATTACTTTAGCTCTTGTTATAGATGGATAATTCCATCCCTGAGGTATAAAATTAACAAGGTCATAAAATATTTCTTGAAGATTTTCTCTGTTTTCTATAGAGTTTGTTAAATTTTCAAGGCACTGTAATTCTTTAACTCTTTCTCCAAGGTTATGAATTAATCTCTCTCTTTCTTTTTCATATATTAATTTTTCTCTTGTAAAAGAAAGGTCGTTAGCAATTTCATTTAATAATCTTTTCTCCTTTTTTCCAACAATAAAATTTTCACGGATTCTTATTAAAAGTAACCCTACTAACTTACTATGCCTTAATATTGGTGTTAATATTAATCGGTATTTATCATTCTTTTTATATTCACAATTTTTACATTTTCTGGAATTAATTACTTTAATATCCTTTTTTTTAATGGCCTGACAAATACAGGTTGGAGCATTACCATTTCCCTGTGTATCAATGAACCACTGATCTTTAAAAATTTTCTCTCCTGAAGAAGCAATTGTTTTTATTATATCTTTATTATTATCTTTCAAAGCTATTTCAATTCCCCTATATGACCTTGTTTGTACTAATGATTCACATATTTTTTTCATTACAGATTTAATATTCATTCCTTTGACAATAATTTGATTAACATTCGAAATTGCTCTCAAAAGAGAATTCGCCCTATTTAATTCCTTTTCAATAATTAATTTTTTTGAAACATAATGTGCAACAATTATAGAGGCAACTAAAAATCCGAAAATTGAGAAATTTCTCAAAAATATCATGTGTTCATCGGGTTTCAATAAAATTAATTCAATAAAAGAAATTTCATCTTTATGAAACAAAAAGAAATCAAAAAAAGACATTAAAAGCCATGATATAATTCCAAAAATAATCCCAAGAAGGTATATCTTAGTTCTTATTTTAGAAGTATAGATTTTTTTTAATTTAAAAAAACTTCTTACAAAATTAAATGATAATAATATATGAACAATTATTAATAACATATATCCTGTTATTAAATGTTTTAAGACAACAATATTAATCCAACCAGTAGTAACGTCATTCCATAAAATAGATCGATTCCAGAAAGGTGGATTTAAACTTACAAGTAAAGGAAAAATTACATAAAAACCTGATTCAATTACTATTCTAAAAGGAATTTCCACAACAAATGATGAATATAAAATTTTTTCATCATTTGTTTTTCTCTTATCAGCCCAGTACCCATGCCATAAAATCCATAAAGTGAAAACAGGAACAGAATATATAATTCCCCAGCCATCGGTATGCCATAAAAACCACATTGTCTGTGTTCCACCAAATAGAGCAGATATAGCACCCCATTTTAATCCCCAGGCATGTGCTATGATTAAAGGAAAAAAAAGTCCTAACAAAATACTAATTCTCAACTGAGAAGTGCTGAATAAATCAATATTTAAAAAATTAACAAAAAATCCAGTAATACCAAATAAGATTGATATCAATAATTTATAAAAATTATTTTCTCTTTTTAGAATATTTTTAAATAACTCCAAAAGACCTCTTTCTATTTACTATAAAAGCCTACTTTATAATAATATAGTTTATATAGAATTATTCAAGTTAAATTGTTTAATCCTGTAACCAACTTATACTTTATATATTTAAGTCTTAATAAATATTATAAAATTGTAATATTTTTATAAATTTATTATGCTGGTTTTTTTTTATGATTTATTTATCTTATTTTTTAAATGCATTTTGATTAATAAATAAATTGTAATCCCTAAAAATAGCATAGTAATACCAAGAAAGATATAACCTAAAAAAAACTTTCATTCTCGCAGATTTTCCAGCTAATAGTGCTGTTAAACCTCCAAATATGTCACTTCTACTTCTTGTTTTGCTATATTTCATAAATTTTCTTCTTTAAATTAAATATAGTTTTTATTTTATTATATGTTTTTTGTACTGGTTTTGACCCATCCATTTCAATATAATTTTTTTCTCTTTTTTTTGCCTGTTTTTTAACAATTTTTGCAAATTTTATATCCCTTTGCATCCAGTTATTATAGGCTTTTTGGGGATTTGAACAATCTGATAGATAATAATCGATCCATTTTCTCTTTTTAAAATGTTTAAGTTGAAATTCTGCAGTTGGGGTAATACAAACATATTTTTCATCTGGAATTTCATGTTTATCCATTAATTCTGGAAGAAGTGCTGCCCCCTCTGTAATAATTGGTTTTCCATTATAGTTTTCAATTATTTCTTTTTTAATAAACTGAAAAGTTTGTCTGTAAAAATCAAATTCATCAATAACTTGAGTTTGAATATCTCTTAACCATGTTTCATCTAAATTCATCTCATGAAACATTTTTAATATTTTAATATTTTTTTTTGCGCCCTCTTCCATGAATCTTTCAAGATGATCATCAATTTTGTAATAATCCATATCAAAATCTTTTTCTATTTTTTCAGCAAATGTACTCTTTCCACTGCATGGAGATCCACCTATCCAGTACACATCCAGATCATGTAACATACTTACTCCTTATAATCTATTTTGCTTTTTTCTATTATAAGAAAATTTATATTATTTTCCATAAAATTATTTTTTTAACAGGATTTTATAATATTTATAATAGTTCTTTATTAAATTAGTATTTAAACTACTTAGCTATAACTACATATATTATGGATTAATTAATGATTAGTCTTGTAAATTAGATAAATTAATGTATAATTATCTTTAATTAAAAAAGGAGGCATTTTATGTCAGATAAAAAAACTGAAGAAAGAATAACCGGATCACTATTACAACCAATTGAAAAAAAATTATTAATCTGGATTGTTAAAAGATTACCCAAAAAAATATTGCCCGATCACATGACTAATCTTGGTTTTGCTGGAGCAGTATTAATTGGAATTAGTTATATATTAACGAATATTTCAACCATGTATTTTTGGCTTGCAACTCTTGGATTTATTATCAACTGGCTTGGGGACAGTCTTGATGGAAATATTGCAAGATTCAGGAATGTACAAAGACCAAAATATGGATTTTATATTGATCATAATGTTGATGCAATAACAGTTCTTTTAATAGGAATTGGTGCAGGATTATCTCCATTTATCCATCTTCATGTAGCTTATTATGTCGTAATTTCATATTTTTTAATAAGTATCCATACTTATATAAACATGTATATTCAAGATGTATTTAAAATATCTTATGGAAAATTCGGGCCAACAGAAGCCCGTTTAGCCATGATGATTTTTAATACGGTGTTCTTTTTCATGAAAAAACCCCCAACTGTAAAATTGTTTAATATTGATTTTACCTATTTCGATTTTATGGGAATAGCACTTGGTACATTTATAATAGGTTTATATATCTTTTCTTATTTTAAAAATTTAAAAAAAATGGCAGAGGTAGATCCTCCTGATTATGATATTTAAATAAAAATTATGAAAAATAATATTTATAAAAAATTTTCAAAATTTTTTATAACAAATTTGTCAGGTACTGCTATTGATACAGCAGTACTTTTTGTTTTAAAGCAATATGTATTCAATTCCTATTTTGGTATTTATATTGTTTCTCCAATAATAGGTTTTGAAGTAGCAATGTTTAATAATTTTACAATATCTTATTTCTGGATCTGGCATAAAAGAGTCCATTATAATTTAAAAGATTTTTCCAAAAAACTTATCAAATACAATATTTCTGTTTCTTTAACTTTTGGAATTAGATTACTCATAATTATCACTGTTGAAAGACTAACTGGACTGGATGTTATTTACTGTAACTTCATAGCTCTAATTATATCTGGATTAATAAATTTTACTCTTGGAGAGAAATGGGTCTTCATTCATAAAAAAAAAGATATGAAAGAT
>Ga0209925_1001040_pt1 | contig 14078 bp, 11 predicted proteins | sample SalPonR2_A_D1_MG_FD_185702 | JGI IMG/M metagenome (GOLD analysis project Ga0209925, IMG submission 185702) | Salt pond soil microbial communities from South San Francisco under conditions of wetland restoration - Salt Pond MetaG R2_A_D1_MG... ...
ATAGGGACAAAATGGGGGAATTAGCATGGAAACCTCCTCTGGGTAAAATGTGTTTTAAAAGAGCTTACACTCTACTAGAGGGGTAATCATGCCTCTGTGCTTCAAATCCCACAGGAATTGAACCATTAAAAAAAATTAAGCCCTCTAGACCTGTAGTCCTTTACACTCTTGTAGTTATCTGCTATCTTTGCCATACTTCACTTGACAGAGTAATAAACGAAGGTAGGAATCAAATATGGCGCGAAGATGTGAAATATGCGGAAAAGGAACAATTGCGGGACATAGCGTCCCCCGTAAAGGACAGCCGAAAAAGCAAGGTGGTGCGGGACAACATATAGGTGTAAAATCAAAACGAGTGTTCCGTCCCAATATTGTAAAGGTTAAAGCCCTTGTAGGGACACAAAAAAAGACAATCAATGTATGCACACGCTGCCTGCGAAGCGGGAAGGTTGTCAAAGCGTAATTCCGATTTTATCGGATCAGGAGCCCTTCCCGGGGCTCTTTTTTTTGGTGCGATTTTTTAAATGAATGGTATAAGGAGAGACGCTATGAAGCGCTGGACGGTACATGCTTTCGAGGGTGCAACTTGTTGTTCCGCCGACGGGATGAAAAATATTCTGGAGGTATTTCGCCGGTATCGTAACGGGCCGGTGTGTATAGTGGTGACTCCGAAAAGCGATATACCCCCCGCGCTTCTTTCGTTGGTTGATCAGGCAATAGTTCGTGAAGAATCGCTCTGGGGCACGATGGAGGCGCTCAGTCAGCAGATGTCCGGCTTAGCGGATGATCTTGTCCCCGCCGATTTCCGGCCGGACCTGGAATCTGCTATTCGCGAGGATTTCCAAAACATCGAAGATATACTAAGGGCGGTATGGCTGGTGCGAGATTCCTCTCCACGTACGCGTGAGTATATCAGTGGCCTTGGAGCGGTATGGATTGCCCAGGTCTTTCAGGCTCGTCTCAAGGCCGAGGGATATAAGGCCGAGTGGCTGGATACCCGAGGGATTATCAGTGTAAAAGCCCAGGAATATGGTACCGAGGTACAGTGGAAGGATACCCACCGGGCGCTGGAACAGGCCTTTGACAAAAACGCCGGCCATGATTTTCTTGTTGTAACCGGAGGGCTTGGTAAAACGCTTGAAGGTGCAGCCACATCGCTGGGGAAAGATGGTGCCGAGCTTACAGCTACCATTTTCGGCAACTTGCTTGATGCGGAAAAAATTAGTCTGTGGAAGAGCGTCGACGGGGTAATGACTGCGGACCCCTCTAAAGTGCCGGGTTCTGAGGTTATCCCCGAACTGACCTATCAGGAGGCTACCGAGCTTGCTTATTTCGGGGCTGAGGTGCTGCATCCGCCGGCCATGACTCCGGCGCTCATGAAGAACATCCCCCTTTCTATACGAAATATAAATCATCCAGAGGCCCCCGGAACGGTAATATCGTCTAAGGCTGAATTTTCCACCGACAAACCAGTGAAGGGCTTTTCAATTGTAAATGAGGTGTCCCTGCTGAATATAGAAGGTGCGGGAATGATAGGGGTGCCGGGAATTTCTTCCCGTTTGTTTGCTTCCTTGAATAGACAAGGAATATCGGTAATTCTCATCAGTCAGGCATCTTCCGAGCATTCGATTTGCTGCGCGGTCCCCTCTCATCAGGGCCGGAGTGCCCGGCAGATAGCCCGGGACGCCTTTGCCCCTGAACTTGAGAGCTTCCGTATCAACTCGATTGAAGTAGAGGAAGAGTGTGCAATTCTGGCGGCCGTCGGCGATCAAATGTCCGGTATTCCCGGTATTTCCGCCAAGTTTTTCGGTGCCCTTGGAAATGCAGGTGTGAATGTGCGGGCGATTGCCCAGGGTTCTTCAGAACGAAATATCAGTGCAGTAATTGCGGAAAAGGATGCTGCTCGCGCCCTGCGGGCGGTGCATGCCGGTTTTTACCTTTCAAATCAGACCCTCAGCATCGGTATTATCGGCCCCGGTCTCATTGGAAGCACGCTTCTTGACCAAATTGCCGGTGAATCAGAACGCCTCAACCGTGAGTTCGGCATCGACCTGCGGGTGCGGGCCATCACGGATTCAAAGAAAATGACCCTGGCCAAAACCGGTATTGATATAGTCGACTGGAAGAAGGCACTGAGCGAAAGAAGCGAAGCAACCCGGATGGATGCATTTATCGAGCATGTAGATGCCGAGTACTTTCCCCACTCAGTAGTAATAGACTGTACTACTTCTGCGGAGCTGCCAAAATATTATGCCGGTTGGCTGAAGAGGGGCATTCATATTATTACCCCGAACAAAAAAGCAGGTACTGCTCCTCTTCCGGACTATCGTCAGATTATGAGTGAGGCCAAAAAGCACCAGTGCCATTTCCTCTATGAGACAACAGTAGGAGCAGGACTGCCGATCATCGGCACTCTACGCGACCTTATTCAAACCGGCGATAAAATTAAACGAATAGAAGGGGTTTTTTCTGGGACCCTTGCATATCTTTTCTGGAAGTTCGACGGCACTGCACCCTTCAGTGGTCTGGTGCAGGAAGCTAAAGACCTGGGGTACACCGAGCCTGATCCGCGGGACGATCTTTCCGGCATGGATATCGTACGCAAAACCGTGATCCTCGCCCGCGAAGTTGGTTGGGATGTGGAGGTCGATCAGGTACCTGTCCACAGCCTGGTCCCAAAGGAGCTTGAGGATGTCTCGGTGGAGGATTTCCTTTCTAAACTCACGATGGTGGACGATGAGATGGCCCGCCTGTATGAAGAGGCCGATAAAGAGGGCAACGTACTTAAATATGCCGGAATTATCGAGTCGGACGGCAGCTGCAAGGTTGAGCTCCGCCCGTATCCAAAAGACCACCCCTTTGCCCGGATCACCGGCAGCGATAATATTGTTGCGTTTACCACCGACCGTTATGATACGCAGCCCCTGGTAGTGCAGGGGCCGGGGGCCGGACCTCAGGTGACCGCCGGTGGTGTGTTTGCAGACTTGCTCCGTTTGGCGGCATATTTGGGTGCGAATCTATAGAAATTTAATAATATTCACCTCTCATTCCGGTTTTATGAGGCTTTTTTTAAAATCTTGTTGAATTGGTATAGACCTTTAGGCAAAAAATTGGAAAAGTGTTATTTGACAGCGGTGAATTCCGTTGTACAATAATCTTTATTAAAACAATAAAAAGGAGTTGGTAGGATGAAAAAAGCTTTAACAATTTTGCTCGTTTTCATGCTTTCATTTTCTCTGTTCGCAGGGGGACAACAAGAGGGCACTTCAGAAAGTGCTGAGAGCGGCGATGAGCCATTTAAAGTAGCGTTTGTGTATATCGGTATTCCCGGAGACCTGGGATGGACGTATATGCATGATGTAGGTCGAAAAGACATGATTGAGAATCTTGGTGACAAGGTGGAGACCACCTACATTGAGAATGTACCCGAGGGTCCCGATGCGGCCAGAATTATGCGTCAATACGCACAAAAAGGCTATGATATGATTTTCGCCACATCCTTTGGTTACATGGATCCGATGCTGGAAGTAGCCAAGGAGTTTCCGGATGTATATTTTGAGCACTGTTCCGGTTATAAAACCGCCGACAATATGTCGACTTACTTTGGCAGAATGTATCAGCCCCGCTATTTGTCCGGACTGATCGCAGGTGATGCAACTGAAACCAATACCATTGGGTATGTTGCCGCCTTCCCGATTCCGGAGGTTATCCGCGGAATAAATGCGTTTACCGTTGGTGTTCGAGAAGTAAATCCCGATGCAACTGTAAAAGTTGTGTGGACCAATACCTGGTACGATCCTGTAAAGGAACGCGAAGCTGCGGTTGCACTGCTGGACAGCGGTGCCGATGTAATTGCTCAGCATCAGGATACAACAGAACCTCAAAAAGCTGCTGAAGAGCGGGGTGAAGTGAGTATCGGATACGATGCTGATATGCGCAAGTTTGTCGGCGACTCGGTTCTGGTAAGTCCGGTCTGGAACTTCGGTCCGTACTATACTCGAACTGTTGAAGAAGCCATGAACGGTACCTGGGAAACCCACCAGTTCTGGGGCGGCCTTAAAGAAAATACGGTTAAACTCTCAGAGATTAGCCCTGAGGTTCCGCAGGATGTAGTAGACCTGGTAGATGCCGAACGTGAGAAAATCGTAAACGGCGAATGGGACGTATTCTGGGGACCTGTCAAAAACCAGAAAGGCGAAGTTGTAGTTCCTGAAGGCGAAAAGATGAGCGATGGCGATATGCTGAATATGAACTTTTTTGTTGAAGGTGTATCGGGCAGCCTCGGAGACTAAGCGTAGAAAACCACTTGGCCCGGCCGTTCGGTCGGGCCGATTTGAAACCTTAAATTTACTATTACCAAACCGGTTCCTTCAAAAATGGATAGTTTTTGAAAAATACCGGGATCCTAATTAACAGAGCACATATATGGAAACCGAAAAAAAGCCTATTTTGGAAATGCGCGGTATAACCAAGCGTTTTCCCGGAGTAGTGGCCAATGATCACGTAGACCTTGAACTTTTTTCAGGGGAGGTCTTGGCCCTGCTCGGAGAAAACGGTGCCGGTAAAAGCTCTCTTATGAACGTGTTGGCCGGACTGTACCGTCCGGATGAGGGAGCTATTTTTATCCGCGGCGAGAAGGTGCAAATTGACTCACCCCGTGATGCCATGAGCCTTGGGATCGGTATGGTCCATCAGAATTTTATGCTGGTGGATACGATGACCGTCGCCGAGAACATAGTTTTAGGACTGAAAAGCATAAAACCGATACCGGATATGCGTAAAATCAGCGCCCGAATCAGAGAGATCTCCGAACATTACAATCTCCAAGTTGACCCGGGCGCCTACATCTGGCAGCTCAGTGTTGGTGAGCAGCAGCGGGTCGAAATATTAAAACAGATTTACCGGGGGGCCGAGATCCTTATCCTTGATGAGCCCACCGCTGTTCTCACACCCCAGGAAGCTGAAGAACTGAACAAGATTCTGCACCAGATGACCGGTGAGGGGAAATCGGCCATTTTTATTACCCATAAAATGGAAGAGGTTATTGATTTTTCCGATTGGGTGCGGGTGCTTCAGCTGGGCAAATTAGTTACGGTGAAGCGTACTTCCGAGACTAACCCCCAAGAGCTTGCCAGGCTGATGGTCGGCCGGGATGTATTGTTTAGGATTGATAAAACACCGGCAGAACCAAAAGAGGTTATCCTCGAGCTTGAAGATGTAGAGGCGAATGACGAGAAGGGCTTGCCGGCCCTTCGAGGTCTGAACTTGCGGGTCCGACGCGGCGAGATTGTCGGTATTGCCGGCGTTGCCGGGAACGGTCAGCGGGAACTCACCGAAGTCATCACCGGCCTCCATAAGGTGCTTGGCGGACGCATACAGATAAACGGAAAGGATATGACCAATTCCTCGCCCTTGTCTATAATCCGGGCGGGGGTAAGTCATATCCCCTCCGACCGGATAGCAATGGGGGTTGTCGGTGACATGAGTGTGGCCAACAACCTGGTAATGAAGGGCTACCGCCGTACCCCGATTACCCACAGCGGGCTGCTCGATCCCCGGCGGATTCTTGAGTTTGCCCGCAAAATGATCGATGTATTTAAGATTTCCACTCCTACTCCCGGGACACACGTAAAGTTTCTCTCCGGAGGAAACATCCAGAAGACCATCCTTGCCCGGGAGATTGACTCATGCGGCGGGGTTTTAATAGCGGCGTATCCGTCCCGCGGTCTTGATGTCGGGGCTACTGAAGCGGTCCGTAAGGAGATGGTGAAACAGCGTGACCGCGGCAGTGGTGTGCTGCTTGTGTCCGAGGACCTTGATGAGCTTTTATCGGTTGCCGATAAAATTGTGGTGATGTTTGAAGGACAGGTAATGGGAGAGCTTGATTCCTCCGAGGCAGATGTGGGAATGCTGGGGTTGATGATGGCCGGAGTACACAAAGAAAAGGCGGAAAAAGAGTATAGCGGGAGTAATCATGCAACTGGTGTTTGAAAAACGAAAATCCGTATCGCGTCGGGCAATTGTGCTTGTACCGATACTCTCTTTTTTAGTGTCCCTGATTTTGACGGGATTTTTACTTTTGATATTTAATGCGAATCCCTTCCGAACCTTTGCGGCGATGTTTGTGGGGGCCTTTGGAAGCTGGAGCAATTTTACCGAAACCCTTGTAAAGGCCATCCCTCTTATGTTTACCGGATTGGGGGTTACTATTGCATTTAAGCTGCGTTTCTGGAACATAGGGGCCGAGGGGCAACTGACCTTCGGAGGGGTTGCCGCAGCATGGGTAGCCCTGTTCTGGTCGCCCTTTTTGCCGGATTGGTCACTGCTGCCGATGGTCATGCTTGTCGGAATGATGGCCGGAGCTGCATGGGCAGGTATCCCGGCGCTGTTAAAAACGCAGTTGAATGTAGATGAGACATTGGTTACTCTTATGCTCAATTACGTGGCAATTTTATTTGCCGAAGGCTTGTACTATGGCGCATGGCGCGACCCCGAGGGCTACGGGTTTCCTGGGACCAAGCAGTTTCCCGAAGCCGCATGGCTGCCTCGGTTTGCCGGTCGGGCCCATGTGGGGCTGTTTATTGCTATAGGGATAGGCTTGGTTCTATGGGTAGCGATGAACCGTACAAAATGGGGTTTTGAGCTGAATATGATCGGTAAAAATAAGAAGGCCGCCCGCTGTTTAGGGGTAAACGTCAAGCGGAATATTGTAGTAGCCCTGCTTATTTCCGGAGCCCTCTCGGGCCTTGCGGGCGTGAGCGAGGTTACGGCGATTTCCCACCGACTGCAGCAGGGCCTGTCGATGGGATACGGCTATACCGCGATTATTGTGGCCTGGCTCAGCCAGCTCAACCCGATTGCCGGGCTGTTTGTCGCGGTGCTCATGGCTGGTTTACTGGTCGGGGGCGACCAGGTTCAGATGATGATGGGATTGCCTGCGGCAATGGGCCTGGTGCTTCAGGGAATGATACTGTTTCCCATGCTGGCGGGGTCCTTATTTACCGAGTACCGCATTAAGCGGATCAATCCCAAAAACAGCAGAGTTCTACCGAGCGAAGGGGAGGTGTCCTCATGATGCCGCTTATTACTTCAATCCTTGCAATTACCTTAAGTGCGGGTACCTCATTGGTATACGCAACGATAGGAGAAATCTACACAGAACGCTCCGGTATACTTAACCTCGGCCTCGAGGGAATGATGCTGATGGGGGCGGTGACCGCGTTTGCCACCGCCTACCACACGGGGAGCCTTTTTCTCGCAGTACTGCTGGCGATGCTGGTGGGGATGATACTTGCTCTCATTCACGCCTTTCTTTCTATTACCATGCATGCCAATCAGGTTGTCAGCGGCTTGAGTATTACCCTCTTTGGTACCGGTTTGGCCAGTTTTATGGGACAACGTTTAGGCCCGGAAAGCAACGGCTTTAACCTGAGCGGAATGAGCGCGGTTAAATTTACCCGTACGCAAGTTGAGGGGATCGGGGAAATTCCTATTATCGGTGCTGTCTTTAATCAGGACCCTCTTACCTATATCGTGTATTTGCTCATCCCTGTCTCCTGGTATTTTATGTATAAAACTAAGTACGGGCTGAACCTCCGTTCGGTAGGTGAAAATCCTCAAACGGCGGATGCGATGGGGCTGAATGTAACAAAAATTCGCTATCTTTATACCATATTTGGTGGTATGCTGGTAGGGCTAGGGGGGGCGCACTTGTCTTTGGCGTATACCCCCGGCTGGACGGAGAATATTACCGGAGGGCGAGGTTGGATCGTTATCGCCCTGGTAATTTTTTCCATGTGGAATCCCTCCAGAGCTATCCTTGGAGCGATTCTTTTTGGCGGGATAAACGCGGTGCAGTTCAGACTACAGGCAAGTGGAACCGATATACCTTCTGCCTATCTGAACATGGCCCCCTACATAGCTACCGTGCTCGTTCTGGTTTTGGTAACTGTGTGGGAATCCCACAACAGGAAGGTTGGACCCCCCGATGCCCTGGGTACTTCGTATATGCGCGAAGAAAAATAGGTGGGGTCCCCTAAAAGGAGGCACAGGTCTTCGCGTATGCGAAGGCCTGTTTTTAGTGTGCCCAGCGAAGCGGGCACACCCTGGCTCGATAAGCGGTTTTACACATGTCGGATATAACAGCGGCGGCGCTTATTTTCTCTGGTTTCGAAGTTTTTCATTAAAGTAATAATGTTTGAGTTGTCTTCCAGCTCACCACAGGTTTGTACGTATTTTATTCCGTAATCCATACATTCACGATAGAGCTCGGTCAATAGAATGGCGTTGATCCCACGATTCTGATAGTCGGGACGAATACCGATTAAATAAAACACCAGCTCTTTTGGTTTTTTTAGTGCCTTCAGAAGATGAAAAAAGCCGAAGGGCAGGATACGGCCGCCGGATTTTTGAAGGGCCTCGGTAAGCCTGGGCATTGCGATTGCGAATCCAATTACCTCATTCTTCTCATTGATGAGCACTTTGATAAAATCAGGATTCACGAAGCCCAAATACTGTTTGATATAACTTTTTACCTGCTTATCAGTTAATTCAACTACTCCATAGAGGTCCGAATACGCCTCATTAAGGGTATTAAACAGGCCCTTTCCGTAAGCTAATACATCTTTGGTGCGATTGAAGTGGACCAAACTGAGGCTATTTCGCTCCATAACCATCTTTTTTGTCCGGGTAAATTTTTCACCTATTTGATCAGGTACTTTTATTTCAAATTGTAACCAATCGACGTCCTTTTTATACCCGAGCTGTTCAAGAAGGGTGGGATAATAGGCATAGTTGTAGATCATCGGCAGGGTGCCCCGCTCCTTAAAACCTTCAACCAGTAAGCCCTCTTTATCTAAATCGGTAAAGCCGAGGGGTCCGTGTACCGCCTTGAGTTCCAGCTCTATTGCCCACTGTTCAACCGCCCCCATAAGAGCTTCGGCTACATCCTGGCGATTCACCGTGTCGAACCAGCCGAAACGCAGGTATTTTTGACCCCATTTTTCGATAAACTTTCGGTTATGAATAGCTGCAATTCTTCCGAGGATTTTACCATCTTCATAAGCCAGCCAATACCGTGCATCACAATATTCAAAGGAGGGATTTTTTTTGGGTGAGAGGGTCTGTAATTCATCAAAAAAAAGGGGAGGTACCCAATAAGGATTTTCTTTGTATAGGGTATACGGGAACTTTATAAATTTTTTTAGGTCCCTAGGGCCCACAACCTCTTTAAGCTTTACCATATCAAGTACCCTGCTAGTAGTAAAAATTGTATATAAAAAATAGTTCGTAACAGTATGCAATAGAACAAAGTCTGCTGTCTACGCTTTTTTAACTAATAACAGGAATTGCTGTATTGACCTTGACCAAATTTTGTTGAAAGGGTATTTTTTTACAGAGCACAACATGCGTCCGGTGTGGAGAAACGGGTCACCAAATACCGGTGTAATACCTCCTTCGTCAATGTGTGGTATTCTCCCCGCCGGACCTTTTATTGCTCAGAACTCACTTTAAGGTAGGAAAACCCAATGAATTTAACAAAAAACCTCAGAGTCTTTGTATGCAGCCTTGTACTTCTCACGCTAGGTCTGGGAGCATGGGCCGGCGGGTCCCAGGAATCAGGTCAAACAACTCTTGCTAAAGTAAAAGAGCAGGGACACTTTGTCCTTGGTCTGGACGACAGCTTCCCCCCTATGGGATTTCGTGGAGAAGAGGGGGATATAGTTGGTTTTGATATCGATCTAGCGAAGGAAGTGGCAAAACGGATGGGAGTAGAACTAAAACTTCGCCCCGTTGACTGGGACGGCGTAATTCTGAGCTTGAACAAAGGCGATATTGATATGATTTGGAACGGTATGACTATCACCGAAAGCCGTCAGGAAAAAATTGACTTCTCCCAGCCGTACCTGGCAAATCGTCAAATTATAATTATCTCTGCAGACTCGGATATGACTTCAAAGGCAGACCTTGCCGGTAAAACCGTTGGCGTTCAAATGGGCAGCAGCAGTGAAAATGCTATTTCCGGCGAGCCGGAAGTAAAAGAGAGCTTTGGTAAAATGAAAAAATTTGCCGATAATGTGGTTGCTCTTATGGACCTTAAGGCCGGCCGTGTAGATGCAGTTGTGGTTGACGAAATTATGGGGCGTTACTATATCGCTAAAAAACCTGGGGACTACAAGGTTATGAACGAGGATTTCGGCCGTGAGGAGTACGGAATCGGGTTCCGCCAGGAGGACGATGAGTTCCGCAAAAGGGTGGATGAGATCCTCAACGAAATGCGTGAGGACGGCACAACCGCCGATATTTCAAAAGAGTGGTTCGGCGAAGATATCGTGCTTAACTAAGCCATAGCCAATAAAGGACAAGTGATTGGATTATATCCTCTCGATAGTAGGCCATATCCTTAAGGGGTGTGGCCTTACTTTACAAATATATTTTGTTACGGTACTAGGGGCCGTGCCCTTGGCCATACTTTTTGCCCTCGGACGGACCTCCGGGCCTAAATTGCTCGACAGGGCCCTAGGGATATACGCATGGATTTTTAGGGGCACCCCCCTGTTGCTGCAACTTTTCTTCTTTTATTACGGACTTACCATATTCGGCATTTCCCTTCCGCCCTTTGGAGCTGCCGCACTTACTTTTATTATTAATTACGCAGCCTACATGATGGAGATTTTCCGTTCTGGAATTCAGTCCATCGAAAAGGGACAGTATGAAGCCGCCCGTGCACTTAATATGAACTACTGGCAAACGATGTGGCGAATAATTCTTCCCCAGGCCCTTAAAAGGACCCTTCCTCCCTCGGCTAACGAGGCTATCACCCTGGTAAAGGATACCGCTCTTGTGGTGGTAATCGGAATGGGCGATTTACTTCGTTCGGCCAAGGAGATTTTTACCCGCGATTTTACTATCACACCCTTTGTAATAGCCGCTATCTTTTATCTGCTGCTGACAAGTGTAGTAATCAATGTATTTCGAACACTGGAGAAAAAGATGGAGGTGTACGACTAATGTCGATGGTGAAACTCTCTAATATTCACAAATACTTTGGAGATGTAAAGGCCGTAGATGGAGTTGATCTGGAAGTAAAACCGGGAGAAGTAGTGTCGATAATCGGTCCTTCAGGCTCGGGAAAAAGCACCCTCCTTCGTTGCATAAATCAGCTGGAAACCATCGATGTTGGACGGGTAGAAATAGAAGGACAGCCGGTGATCGAACTACAGCAGGACGGGCACAGAGCGCACTTCGATAAAGCAAAAGTCTTGATAGCCCAGAAAAAACTGGGAATGGTGTTTCAGCATTTTAATCTTTTCCCCCACAAAACCGTTCTTGAGAATATAATTGAAGCACCCCTGGTGGTGAACAAGGAAAACCGTAAAGCCGCCGTTACACGAGCGGAAAAATTGCTTAAAAGAGTAGGGCTGGCGGATAAACACAACGCGTATCCCTCCCAAATTTCCGGCGGTCAAAAGCAGCGGGTAGCAATCGCCCGGGCCTTGGGCATGGAGCCGGATATACTTTTATGTGATGAGCCCACCTCAGCACTTGATCCTGAACTGGTAGGAGAGGTGCTGGCGGTATTGAGGGACCTTGCTCGGGCACACATGACAATGCTGGTGGTTACCCACGAAATGGCCTTTGCCCGTGAAATATCCGACCGGGTGATATTTATGGACCAGGGAAAAGTGCTGGAAGACGGGAGTCCTGAGAGTATCTTCAAAAATCCGAAGCATCAGAGAATCCGTGATTTTATCAGCAAGATGATCTGAGTTGCTTTAAGGCTGCACTATACAGTTTGACTCTGAATGACCGTTTTGGAAGAAAACCGCAAAAATAGGCTTTCCTAACCATTTTTCTCTTAAATAGCTTGCCTTGACTCAATCTAAATCACTATATTTCATAATACCTATTAAGAAAAGGAGTATGAAATGATAACAAAGAAAATGGAATCCGCCTTAAATGAGCAGATTAACAGAGAAATGTATTCCGCCTATCTTTACATGGCGATGTCCTCGGATGCTTCCGACAAAGGTCTTGATGGATTTGCCCGATGGTTCATGGTGCAGTATCACGAAGAAATGTTTCACGCCATGAAGCTGTATGAATATGTAAATGATCAAGACGGAAAGGTGGTCTTAAAAGCAATCCAGGAACCCCCTGCGGAGTTCACCGACATTCAGGATATGTTTGAAAAGACCCTGGAACATGAGCAATTTATAACGAAGAGCATCAACGAGCTGGTTGATCTTGCGATAGAAGAGAAGGACCACGCTACGCACAACTTTTTGAACTGGTATGTGGAAGAGCAGGTTGAGGAAGAGAAAAACGATCACGATATTCTGGCAAAATTGGCAATGATCTCCGGCGGAAAAGGCGGGTCAGGTCTTTACATGCTCGATAAAGAGCTCGGATCACGAACCCTCACTATTCCCTCGGACTTCAGCGTTGAAGGTTTCTCCGAAGGTGTGGAATCTTAAAACTCGGTGACTGACCGGACGAATGCAGCCCCGCCAAAAACCACGGCGGGGTTTTTTTAATTCACCTGCTTTTTCCAGGCAGAATAGCGCCGATTCTATCTCTTCAACCGACCAGTTTGATAAAGCGCCGTAGCCGTACATATGTCGGTCCCCCCTTTTTAATGATTTGATTGATTCCACTCCGCACAGAATTTGGGCTGCCCCGGAGCTATCAAACCGCCTGGGATACACTCGGAAGAAGTTCATAATTTCTCTATAGCCGGCGGGTACTCTCGGACGGCTTTTCAGGCAGATATCGCATCCGCTGCAGGCCACCGGCGGGCTTCCCATTGCCTCCATCAAGGATGCCCGTACACAACGGTTTCGATTGGTCAGTGACCCGAGCAGCCTAAGATATCGGGAATCTTTCCCTTCCTGAGCGGCAGCACTATCATGGGCATCGTACAGCACCACCGAAAAGGCGGGCTCCGTATCCCGTCCGCCCCGTCCGGACTCCTGGAGAAAAGCCTCCACCGATCGACTCACATTGTAATGGACCACGGATCGCACATTTTTTTTATCAACCCCCATTCCAAAAGCCGTGGTGGCGGTCAATATACCCTCTTCAGAGTCGAAAAACCACTTTTGGACCCTCTTTTTCTCCTCCCGTTCCAGTCCTGCATGGTAAAAATAGATCTCCCTTTCCTCGAGCCACCGGCGCAGCTGAAAGGCACAACGCTGGGCCTGCATTCTGGTTGCACAGAAGACCAGCGCCGGCCGGGGAAGGGCATAGCGGTACTTCGGATCGAGCAGCCGCCGTAGATCGTGAAATTTACATAAGCTTTCTATCACGTGGTAGCTGATATTCGGCCGGTCGGGATTTGCCCGGATGACGTGGAAGGGCCCGTCAAACTCAGTGGGGGCAACCGAATTGTCCCTGTTTTGGTTATCAGTACTTATTTCTGAAGCACCGCTGAAAATTCTCTGCAGCTCTTTTTCAATGGTATCCGAGGCGGTGGCGGTAAAGGCGCTGAGCATTTTGGGCCGGCAGGTATCGACAATTTCCGGAATTTTCAGCAAGGCTTCCCGAAACTGAAGCCCCCAGTCGGGCAGGGTGTGGGCCTCATCGATGACCACATGGTCAAAGTTTAATTCCCGCAGATGCTCCAAATTGTACGGCTGAATTAAGGTTTCGGGGTTTGAAAGCAGGAACTTCAGTTCACCCGTCTCGGCCCGCCTCCATATTTCAGTACGCTCGCTTTTGCTTTGTCCGCCCGAGAGCAGCGCCGAGGGTATACTCTGTTCTTCCAGTCGACGCAGTTGGTCGGACATAAGAGAGAGCAGAGGAAATATCAGCAGTGTAAGGTGCGGCAGTAGTACACCCGGCAGCATAAAGCAGAGGCTCTTCCCGGCACCAGTAGGAAGAATTGCCAGTTGCCGGCGGACCGGAGGGTCGATTATATCCAGGTCTTTTTCAACCGGGGGAATTTTACTATCTTCGGTAGCCCCGCCGATCTCCTCATCAGAGCTGCCATAAAATCCCGCCGCCTCGAGAATATTACTGATTACCAGCCGCTGGAAGGGGAACAGATAGGGAATGCCGAAGTGTTCCCTCGCCGCCCG
>Ga0209925_1001041_pt1 | contig 14031 bp, 10 predicted proteins | sample SalPonR2_A_D1_MG_FD_185702 | JGI IMG/M metagenome (GOLD analysis project Ga0209925, IMG submission 185702) | Salt pond soil microbial communities from South San Francisco under conditions of wetland restoration - Salt Pond MetaG R2_A_D1_MG... ...
CCAAACATATTTACAAATGAATCATTAACATCAATAACAACACCATTATTATGAATCAATATGCCTTCAAACGTTAGATTTGAAAGTTTCCTAAAACGTTCTTCACTTTCTTTTAATGAATCTTCACTTTTTTTTCTTTCTGTGATATCTCGACTAATACCACGGATACCCGCTACATTTTCATTTTCATCAAATATCGGCGTCAATACAATCTCGTATATGTGATTAGTGCCATCGGGCATGGGAGTGGAGGTTTCTGCTTTGACCACTTGTTTTGTGGAAAACACTTTGTCATGTAACTTGTGCCATTCTTCACAGATATCCTTAGGAAAACCCAGTTCCAAATGGTTTTTACCGATAATCTCATGTTCTTTAAGTCCCAATGCGGTACATATACTATGATTAACAGCAGTGTGCCGCCTTTCCCGGTTAAGGCTGTAAATGAAATCTGGCGTATTGTTAACCAAATCACGGAACCGAGATTCACTCTCCAACAGTGATTTTTCCGTTTCCTTACGCTTAGTGATGTCTCTAACCCATTCTACAAACAATTCAACATCATTATTCTTATCAACCAAAGGTAGGACTCGCAAATCAACCCAGATGCCTTCAGGTAACTCTACCTCTTCTTGGATAGATTCCTTGGTATTAAGCACGATTTCGGCTTTACAATCAGGGCATATGTGATCCAGCCCCCGATACGTTTTGTAACATTTCGTGTTGAGAATCCTTTTATCCTCAGGAATATGTGCAAAACCTTTCCAATTGCTATAAATAATATTCATATCTGGATCATGTACAGAGATCATATCAGGAATATGTGAAAGTATTCTTTGCAAACTATCTTTGCTTTCCTTAATTTTTTTATCTTGAATTTTTATATCACGTATCTTTCGAGTGATTACTTGTATCCCAAATTTTTTACCGTTTTGCGTTAACAATCTCGTTCTAATTTCAGCGGTAAACAATGTTCCATCTTTTTTCTGAATTTTCAGGTCAAAAGGATTAATGATGTTCCCTTGAATAATTGAATCAAAGTTGTTCAAATATGTTTCAATTCCCTTTTCATCAAACTTGATCATCTCAGAAAATTTATGTTCAATGAGTTCCTCCTTTGAATAACCAAGAAGTGTAACAGCAGTGGCATTACATGATTGAATAACACCGTTCAAATCAAGAACGAAGATACCATCAGGAAATAATTCAACAACTGAATGATAGAGCATTTCCTCTTCTTGAACATCAAACGTTTTTAATTGAGAGTCATCATTCGATCTAATTGAATTAAAAAAATCATCATCAGATTCAGAAAAATCTTGTTGAGTGCCGTCCATTCCGCCAGAGGAACGTGACGTGTTTATAATCGTTCCTCGTTTTTCATCTTCACGAAGTTGGTTAACAATATCCTGTTTTTCAGAAATCTTATCGCTTAACTTTTTGTTCGTATCGACATCCACCATTTTTGAAATCTCCCTCAGAATGACAGTATAATCAAAAAACTATCATTTTTTTAAACAGAGTTGAATATGAAAATGGAATAATGTTAAATCTTTATTAAGAGTTTTTCTTTTTGTGAAGTACAAAAATTATTTCATTTTTCAATCGGTATAAAATACAAGTTACTGTAATAAATCCACTTTTAACACATACTTTTATAAATAAAACATGTAGAAGGGAACCGCCATAAAAAAATTATTTTTTATACTTATTATAAAAGGCCTTTTTTAAATTAATAATTGCTCACAAAATACCGGTAGAAACTACCCTGGGGAAAAAACACAAATTATATAAGGTTTATCAAAAAATTATAACATAAATGACATATTAAAACTGTAATAATATTTAGCGCTGGGGAAGGGATTTGAACCCTTGTGGCGAAAACACCAGTGGTTTTCGAGACCACCGCCGTAGGCCGGGCTTGGCTACCCCAGCAGAGAGGAAATTGCTGTTTTATGTTGCAAAACCTTAATGAAAGCGTTTTTTATATGGGTATCGATTCCTTTGGAAGTAACACTTAAAATACCTCAAGAAAATTCAGTTGAAAAAATTACTGTTGATACAAATGAGACCGTTGGTTCTGTGATATCTGAATTGGGATATGATCATGACACTGTGGTGGTTCTTTATAAGGATCAACCAATTCCTGAGACCACGACGATTACTGAGGATATGGATTTAACCATGTTGGAGATTACTTCGAAGGGATAATTGTTCATATTTGCTCCCATAGTGTAGTCCGGCCAATCATCAAGCCCTCTCGAGGCTTAGACTCGGGTTCGAATCCCGATGGGAGCACTCTGATTAAACGTAAAAGAGGATAATAAAAGAGCATATTTTATGTTTTTATTAATACCAGATGAATAATTTTAAAAAAATGAGGTTTTTTTGATTAACGAATTACGTGTATTTTTCTTTGGAATTCTCTGATTTGTTTGTTCATTTGATAAATCGAGAGGTTAAATTATAAACAAAATATTTATAATATACAAGTTAATAATAATATTGTCTTAGTATATATAATCGATGTAGTTGAATGGGGATTCTCATTATGGATTTGAAATCAAATGATAAATTTATGATTGGGGCAGCAGTTTTTATCGTATTACTTTTAGTTCTTTCAGGATTGTATTATGGTTTTGCTTATTTTGGTGAAGAAAAAGAGGTTACGGATGATGAACCAGGAGAAGAACCGGAGATTGATGACCGTATTAGTCCATTGACAACCCAAGCGGTTTCTTTAGATATTGATCGAATTCGAAAGAAAGGTATTGAATCTCAGATGAGAAAAATCGGAAATGCTTGGAAAAATGTTCCTAGTTATTATTTTGAAGCTGTGCTTCATGATGGTGTATGGACAAGTCATGAGATTAATGAGTGGGATACGGATTATGTTGGATGGCAAGCATTTAGACAGGTGGATGAGGAATTGGAAACGTGCACTATTGATGTAACGATTTTTGAAAATCAAAAGAAATTATTTGGTTCTAATAGTGTTGAAATGGATAGTTTTTCAATTATTTATGATTTTAGAACTGGTCGGTGGACCGGTGATGATACGTTTAATGATACTGATGGTATGGGTTATTATAATGGTGAGGATTTTGAGATTTGGTTTGATGTTCATCAGTCAGATGCTGATGGCGATGGTATCCCATTTTGGACGGAAGTAAATATGTTAAATACAGATCCGGATGTTGATGATCGGTATAAGGATCCAGATAATGATGGTATTCCAACGGCTTGGGAATGGAAATGGGGTTATGATCCTATGGCTTTTGATAATCATACAAGCCTAGATCCGGATAATGATGGGATTCCAAATAGTGAAGAGTACCAGTTAAGAAAGTATGTTGCTAATCCATTTAGACAGGATATTTTTGTTGAAGTAGATTTTATGGAAAAAGCACCTGGACTCTTTGGAAAAACGCATGTTTTTTGGGAGGAAAGCCAGCAGATGGTGATGGATAAGTTTTCCGAACAGGGAATCACGCTTCATATTGATGATGGTGTTATGGGTGGTGGCGGTGAATATCTTGATTTTCATGAAGAATATATTATGCAAGAGGGCGGTATTGGTTCTGAATATTACAAGTATCATTTCGCTGATGATCGAAAAGGCGTGTTTCGATATGCTGTTATTGTGCATAGTGCTGGTTGGGCTCACCCTCAGGATTACAAACTTGCATATGATGTACTAAGTGTACCGTGTAATGCTAAGTTTTATCGAACAGTGTTTTTCCCACCCGCTTTGACTCCTCGGATGCAGCGAATCGCGATGAGCTGTGGATTTATGCATGAGCTTGGTCATACGCTTAGCCTGCGTGGTGATACCAATCCAGGTATTGATAATACAACTCAGATTAGACGAGGTATGGAAGGCATTCCGATTCTAACACAGCTTCAAATGCAGCAGGATGCTATTGAATATTGGAAAAATTATGAGAGTTGTATGAATTATAATAAATTTGGAAGTTACGTTCTTGGTTATTCTGATGGGACCAATGGTGAAAACGATGTTGATGATTGGAGTATGATTGATTTAACTTACTTTAAACGACATGAACCAGATGGTGTTGAAGGAATAATTGATGAACTAGATGAAGAATAACACAGCATGTGTTTATTCTTTCTTCTTTTTTTGATTTTACTTGTTAAAAAACAATAATATAAGATGGTTTGATATATGAGTCTGTAAAAAATTATGCGTTTGAAGAAATTGTTGCCAGTGGTTGGAGTTGTTCTTTTTGTTTTTATTCTTTCTCAGTTGGATTTTGCAAAGATTGTGAGTATATTTTCTCAGTTGAATCCTTTGTACGTCTTGCTTTCATTTTTTGTATTTGTTCCATTGTTATTTTTAGTGACTATTGAATGGCAATTGTTGTTAAAAAGGCAAAAAATTCATGTTAGTTATTGGTATAGTATCAAAAATTTTTTTATTGGCTATTTTTATGGTTTTATTACACCCGGAGGTCTTGGTGCTTATACCCGATCATTGTATTTATCAAAAGAAAGTGATGAGCCACTTGCCAAATGTTTGTCAAATATTGTTACGTTTAATACTATTGAATATCTTGCATTGCTTTCTTTAGGTTTTATTGGAGCAGTTTTTCTGATTCAGGTGTATCCTTTTTTATTTATATTCATTCTTGCAGTGGTTGTTCTTGTTTTATCAGTCTATGTATTCTTTGTAAAATCTAATCAATCTCAGCGCTTTTTACAAAAATTGATAGAGTATCCTTTATTTTCAAAAACCGCGGAGAGGTTAAAGGATTCTTTGGAAAGTTTTCATAAGGATGTTCCAAATTTTAAAGATGCGTTGATTCCATTTAGTCTTTCATTAACAGGTTGGTTATTGAAATATCTCATGCTTTTTTTTATTGCTCAACTATTCAATATCTCAATATCAATTTATTTTTTTATATTCATCATGGCTGTTGCTGATGTAATTTCAAGTATTCCCATTTCAATTTATGGTATTGGAACAAGGGAAGCAGCATTGATTACTATGTTTTCTGTTCGCTCCTTGACTAATGGAGTAATAATCAGTGCTGAACAAATTGTGAGTTTATCCTTGTTTTGGTTTGTTATTATTTGGTTGACGCCTAGTATTATCGGAGCATTTGTTACTTTATATGAAACAAAAAAAATGTCATCATTCAAATTTGATGAAAAAGAGTGTAAGCAGTTTGAAGGATACATGCAGAAATATCTGTATCTTTATCGCAATCTCGTAGATATTGTGAAGCGATATGTAACAACAAGTACTCATCCAGTAATTGTTGATTTGGGAGTAGGACCCGGACTTCTTTCTAAAGAAATGAACAAAATGATTCCGGATGCTAGAATCATTGGCATTGATCCGTCTGAACAAATGATTAGTCTTGCAAATAAGAATGCAAAGATAGATAGTAGAATTGGATCTTCTGAACAATTGCCGTTAGAAGATGAGTCAGTTGATGTTGTTGTAACAAGATACACCCTTACTTACTGGAAGAATCCAAACCTGGGATTTCTGGAGATTTCTCGAGTGTTGAAACCGAATGGTGTCTTTATCATTGAAGCATTGAACAAGGATTTTTCAAAATTGAGATTGTTTTTAATTAAACTCCTGATGCTTTTTAAGAAATCAAGTTTTTCTGTTGCTCAGTATCATGTGGATGCATATAAGACGGCATTTAGCATAAAATCCGTTGTGGAATTGTTTGAAAAAAATGGGTTTACTATTATTCAAAAGAAATCTAATGCGAATGATTGGATGTTTTTATTAGTTGGAAAAAAATGATAAAATAAATTACATGATGAATTGGATTAATTCATGGTTATAATACATATCTTTTTTTTGTTTAATCCTTTTCTTTTTGGTATTGTTCAAGAATGCTTCGAAGTAAAACATCATCTTGCTTTGTTTGTTCTAATTGTTTAAAAAATAAATCAATGTTGTTCTTCCAAGTTAAAATGGTTTGAACATGTTTTTCAAAGGTGTTAACTGCAGTGGTTGACGGTTGTTTTTTATCAAGCATTGTCCCTATCGTTCCATCATTGATTGTTTTCTTTAATCCTACGTAACCAATAGCAACGTTAATGTTTTCAAGTGGGATGTTATATTTTATAGAGAATGCTTTTTTGTATGCTGCAAGTTGCCGACGATGTGATGACCCATAATTTGGGTTTTTGCTTGTTTTCCAATCAACGATTAAGTATTGATCATTGTTTTTGAACACTGCATCAAGTTTTCCGGTGAATTTGACTGGTGTTTCATGATTAATTAATTCTGCTAACGAAACCGATATGTTTTTTTCTACGAGGAAATCTTCAGGATATTCTTCATGGATTTCTTCTATTAACCTTTTGATATTGGTTTCATATGGTTCATATTCTTCTTTTACTTGATATTGTTCACCTTCAATCATATGTTCAGCTATTTGGTGAACGTCACTTCCAATGGTTAATGCTTCAGAGCTTTGACCAAGTCGGAGGATACGTTGTTTTAAATAATCGTATGCATCAGTTGTTATTGCTGAAAATGAAAGTGTTTCAAGATGTTCGAAATGATTTTTAATGAAATCTTTAATCCATTCATTTTTTTGTTCAAGGAGTTTTTTAGCTGAATCGTAATCTTTGTTCACAAAAAGAGTGAATGCTCGTTTTTGTTGTTCTGATTCTAGTTCACTCTCCATTTCATCTCCGGTGAGATCTTTCACGGTGACGCTATTTGTTTGGTATTCTTTGGTTTGATCGGTGATAATGTATAATTCTTTTTTTGCTCGAGTGAATGCAACGAAATTAACTCGGAGTGTTTCTTCTTCAAGTTCCTCTTCAGCATTCACTTTTTTGGATTGTAAAATTGCTTTGACAACGGCATCTTGAAAATTTGCTCTATTCTGTGTTTTCGTGGGGACATATATAACAGTGTCAAATTGTTTTCCTTTGGATTTATGAACTGTGGTTAATACTATGTTTTTTTCAATGTTTGATTCACTAGCAAGTAAATCAGTTGATTGTAAAAAGGCAGAAAGGTTTTCAATCGTTTTATGATCGATTACTTTCATTGCTTCGTGAAATGCATCTTTGATTGCTAACGCTGCAAGCAGATATTCTTCGCCGTAACTTATGGATATGGGAAGTATTTTTTGTCGAAATAACTGATTGACATCCTCAAGATTTCCCATTTTTTTCTTCAAGATTTTAAAATTTGGACATGCTGTATACAATTCAGAAAGTGAAAGATATTTTTTTTCTGAGAGTCTGAATGCTTCCTGCAAAGAAATTGGGAAAAAGGGAGTAAACATTGCTTCTTTAATGTAATCAATGTTATCACTAAGAACTCCTTTTAAAAATGAAATAATATTTGTTTGTGCTTCGTTTGATGCTGAAAAAAACGTTGAGGAATGATCAATATCTCTTAATTCAAGTTCTTTTGAAATCGTTGAGATTTGGGTGTTTGTTCGAGCAATGATTGCGACTTGTTTGTTTTTTTTAGAAAATGCTTTTGCTAGTCGGCTAACTGCAGGATATATTTCTTCTTTGGATACATCATAAATGATTGGTTTTGTTCCAAAATATGCTTTTTTATTTCGTAGATGGGCAAGTTCTTTTATGTGATGTTTTTCTTTTGTTTTTGAGGAAAAATAATCCCGAGCATAATCCAGGATGGCATTAGTACTTCGAAAATTTTCAGAGAGGACAAAAGAGGTGGAATTGTTGAATTTTTCAAAATTAAGGATACTTCCTCCTTGGAATCCGAAGATTGCTTGTTTTTGATCTCCAACCGCGATAAATGTTTCTGCTGATTCTAATGCAATATCTGCTTCCATTTTGTTTACATCTTGAAGTTCATCAACTAACACATATTGAAACGAAGGTGTATTGTTCTGTTTGAGAAAATCAATGAGCATATCTGAATAATCAAGACCCATACTTCCTTTAACCTGTTCATAATACTGAAAGATTTGAACGAATTCTTCTAAAAACCGTTCTAATTCTTCTTTAGTATACTGTTTAAAATCTGTGACGAATAATCTGACGTGTTCAACATTAATCATGTCACTAGTAATCCCAAAACTTTTCAGGTATCGAATGAGATTTTCCATTTTTGGTACAATGGTGGCAAGCAGGTAGCCATCTGAATAATTAAGCGTGTTATGATCTTTTAAATATCGGTAGATGGTATATCTGAGGAGATTGGTGGAAACTAGATCGGCTTCTTCTATAGTATCAAGTGCAAATGAATGAAAAGTATGAACATATAAATCTGAAATATCAACCTTGATGTTTTCATCGTTGAGAATTTTAGTTATTCGATCTTCCATTTCTTTTCTTGCCTTACGAGTGAAGGTTAAACAAAGGATTTGATCGGGTTTTACTCCCTTTTTAATAAGATTAACATATTTGTAAGCAAGTAATAATGTTTTTCCAGTTCCAGGATTTGCAGTAACTAAAACATTTCCAGAGCAATTGATAATTTCTTTTTTTTCTTGATTAATCTTCATTCGAATTCATTCCGTCCCTCAAAAGTGATTCTTTGCAGCCCATGAAAGAAGTAATGAAACAGATATCATAAATCTTATGATGTAAAAAAAATAGATATCAACATTGTTAAATATGATTATGTTATTTCTTATCACATTCAGAAATCGTGGTATGAGGAGAGAATATGGTTGAAAAAACAATTAGTTGTCCAACGTGTGATCATCGTTTTTCAGTTGAGGGAAAACCAAATGAGGAGGTTTATGTAACTTGTCCTAATTGTAAAACATATGGAAAATTTGTGTTTCCAACAAAAACGGTGAAAACTGAAAAACCAAGTTGCTTTGATCCTGTTGGAGAACGGTGTTTCAAAAGACTTCGGTTGTTTAATGGCATTATGGGTTTTTTTCATTTATTTCAAGCGTTTCTTATGATACTTCTGAGTAATGATTCTTCTCTTCCGATCACTTATTCCTTTCCAGAGTTTAATACAGTAACTCAGTCCATTGCTCCAGTCTCAGAAACTATAATTGAAGTGCCTATCGGCCCACTTGTTGCTTTATTCTTGTTAATGTCGGCTTCTGCTCATTTTTTACTTTCATCCGTGTTATATGATTGGTATGTTAACAATTTGAAGAAGAAGATGAATCCCGGTCGTTGGATTGAATATTCGTTTAGTGCATCACTTATGATCGTTATCATTGCTATGCTTGTAACTGTTTATGATATTGGAACGTTAATGGCATTATTCACGTTAACAGCTGTTATGAATCTGCTAGGCTTAGTAATGGAATTACATAATCAAACTACAAAAAAAACAGATTGGACTTCATATATTATTGGTTGTATCGCAGGTTTTGTTCCGTGGGTGGTTATTTTTATTCCATTGATCGCTGCTGAATCAGTTCCTGATTTTGTGGTCGCAATTTTTATTTCGATTGCTGTTTTTTTCAATTTATTTGCGATAAACATGATATTGCAGTATAAGAAAGTTGGAAAATGGAAGGATTATTTGTATGGGGAAAAAATGTATATTGTGCTAAGTTTAGTTGCAAAATCAGCGCTTGCCTGGCAAGTATTTGCCGGAACGCTTGCTCCAGTCTAGTTGAAAAAAAAGATTTTTCTTTTTTTTCACATTTTCTTTTTATTGTGTTGGTTCAATTGATTTTTCTGGTTCGGTAAGATTGAACAATTCCTTGATTTGTTCTGCATTTCCAATGGCAAGAAGAATATCTTCAGGAAGAATCTGTTCCTCTTCCGATGGTGAATAAATTGTTTGTTTTTTTCGTCTGATAGCAATAATATTTGCACCTGTTTTCTTCCAAATCTTTGCTTTTTTGATGGTTTTATTTGCTATCTTTGATTGTTCATTTATTTTAAGCGGCATGATTTCAACTCCTTCCATGATGTTAATCATATCAAGGAATTCAGCCACGAATGGCTCAATAGCACATTTTGCGATGAATCGGCCCACGTTAGCCATGGAAAATACATAATCAGCGCCTGCTTTGTCCAATTTGTCAACGTTTCCTACTTCTGACACGCAGGCTAGAATAGTAATATTTTTATTAAGTTCTCTAGCAAGAAGAGTGATAAAAGCATTGGTTACATCATTATCTGTTGCTGCAACAATGGTTTTTGCTTCTTGAACTCCAGCTTTTTTAAGGATATCTTCAGAAGTTGCATCTCCTTGTAAAAAATTTATTGTTTCATCAGCAATATCCGTTCGTTGATCTATAGCGATAAAGGAAATTTGATGTTTTTTGAGGGCAAAAGCGATACGTCTACCGATGATGCCATATCCACAGACGATTAAATCATTCATTTTTCTCCCCCTGTTAATTTGTAAAGGAAATCAAGTTGTTTTTTCGTTCCCATTGCTAGAATTGTTGTTCCTTCATATAACGGTTCATCTGGTGAAGGATTGATCAATAATTTTCCTTCTTTCCATAATCCAATAATGATAGCTCCGGTAACTGATCTAATGCGTGCTCTTCGTATTTTTAAGCCATTAATTATTGACGTAGAGGATATTGCATATTGTCGTATTTCTAAATCTCCAAAGTTTGCAAATTTTCCAGAAACATCTAGTGTGTAATCATGACATGCCCTTCTTCCAAGGATGCTTCCCGCAAAAATACGAGGGTTTATCACCGTGGTTGCTCCTGCCGCATACAACGTTTTTGCACTGTTTGTTTTTTCAGAAATAGCGATAACTCGAAGGTTTTTTGCAAGACTTTTAGCAGATAAACAAATAAATGCGTTTTGTTCATCGTTTTTTGCTGCAATTAGAGAGAGTGCTGATTGAATGTTAGCTTTTTTTAAGATACGATCTTCAGTAGGATCGCCTTTTAACAATGGTAGATGTTTTTGTGTTATTTTTTGAATTATTTGTTCATTGTTTTCAATGATGATATATCCTACATTATGAAGTTTTAATGCATCAAGTACTTCATCGATGATTTCACTATATCCACAGATGATTACATGATCTTTTTTTTGAACGGGGGATGGACGAGGTTTAAGAGTGCTTTTGATTCGTCGTTCTATCCAAGGAGCTAGGATGAGAGGAGTTCCAACGAAAAAAACCGAAATGCCAAGGATCACAACAAAAGAGGTGAATAATTTTCCCAGGGTTGTATCAAGCACAGTATCTGTTGAATATGATCCTAGAGTTGATAGGGTAACTATTGCCCATGAGAATGCATCAATGAATGTTGGTGCTCCTCCTTCATGAGTTTTGAGATAGATGAATCCTATCATGCCAAATGCAATAACGGATAATACAATGATTAGAAAGAGTGTGATTCTCCCTCGAAGTTTTACCATAATCCACCTATTACCAATAAAGGAGTTATGAAAAACAGATTTTTAAACATTAGGATTTTTTTCTGATTTTGAGAAGAATCTTAAATTGTCCTTGGAATGAGGTTGGAAACATTAATAATAAATAAGATGCAATATAATTATTGGGTAAGCAATGTTTAAAAAAAATGTAAGTGTCTTAGGTATAATCTTTATTGTTTTGCTTCCTGTTATGGTACAATCGGGGAGTGATGAAGTATTTAGAAGACAAAAGAGATCAGATATTTTTTTGTTAAATAATCCACCTGAAAATGTGTCTGTTTCAGGACCTGTTTTTGGTCGAGCTGGTGAATTGACTGAATATGCATTTTATTGTGATGATCCCGAGGGAGACAACGTTTTATATTATATTAAGTGGGAGTCTTCTTGTCCGGCTGTGTATGGCCCGTTTGAATCATCAGTGGATACACCGTTATCATATCTTTGGGGAAAAAGTGGTTTTTATACTATTTCATTCAAAGCAGTAGATACATATGGAGCGGAAAGTGAGATTGTTTATTTTGATATTGTTATGCCTATGAATAATTATGCAAGATATATCTCATTTTTAAATAATGTGTTTGATATTTTTTATGAAAAATAACTGATATGAAAAGATTGTTTTATTTATTTTTACAAAGTGTTCTAGTTGAAATCTTTTTTCATGGAAAGTATTAAATTATACGATACATATATTTTATTGAGGCGTGATTAAAATTTTAGGGGTGAAACATTGAAAAAGTTGATTTGTGTTCTAGTGGTGTTCCTATTTTTTTGTTGCTTTCCAATAGGAGTTTGTGAGACTGAACAATCTGACACAATTTATGTGGATGATAATAATAGTGAGGGGCCATGGGATGGAAGTCCGGACCATCCCTATTTTCATATTCAAGATGCAATCGAAAATGCTACCAATGGAGATACAATTTTTGTTTTTAACGGATTTTATTCGGGAAATATCCTCATCGATAAATCAGTTAGTCTTATTGGTGAGAATAATGATTTAACGGTGATTTATGGTGGGAAACATAATATTTGGATTTTTGCTGATGGTGTATATATAAAAGGTTTCAATCTTACGGAATCTTCAAGATTTTTTAGTGCCATTTATATTGTTGGTTATGATGCATTCATTACTTTGAATAATATCAATAATAATTATGATGGAATTAAAATTGATGGGGTTTCTAATGTAACCATTTGTCAGAATACATTTATCAATAATTATAATAGAAACATTAGAATTGAATTTTCAAGTGATTGTTTCATCTCAAATAATTATATTGGAGGTGATGGGGATGGAATATATGTTTGGTCTTCATCAAATAACAGGCTTATCAAAAATACAATAGATAGGTGTGATTGGGGGATTTTATTAGGCGACTTTTGTTATAACAATTCTATATATCATAATAATTTAATCTACAATGATTTTGGAAACGCTGAAGATTACACAAGAGATAATAATTGGGATAATGGTTATCCATCAGGAGGTAATTTCTGGGGTGATTATCAAGGTGTTGATGCGGATAATGATGGAATTGGAGATACAGCATATGAAATATCTGAAAAAGTGATTGATTCATATCCGTTGATAAAACCAATGAACTTTTCAAAACCAGAAATCTCAATAAAAAATGGATTTGGATTTCATGCTGAAATAAAAAACAATAATGATCAGTTGTTAACTGGTATATTAACAGTCAATATTTATAAAAAAAATGGTGAGTTGAAATCATATTCTAAATCGACCATCGTTAATATTGATCCTTCAGATAAAATAGTCATATCTAAGAATATGTTTGGTTTCGGTATGAGAGTAACAACTGTTGAATGGGGTATTTGGTCTTGGGAACAGGAATCCTTTTTATTTGGTTCTTTTTGGATTAATCTTTGATATTCATCTAACCAAAAAAAGAAATGAAAGAAAAAAGATTTGTTTAAACATTATAGAGTCTTTGTATGCCAATTAGAATCATGTTAATCCCGATTGCTCCTACGAAAAAACCGGTTATTCGAAGGAGTATTCCCATACTTTTGTTAAATGCTATTCGTAATCGTTTTTGCATGATGTGGTCTCGGATGAATTTTAATCCGAAGATAATCGTAAAATTAAGGATGAGAATGAGTGGAAGAAGAAGCATATTAGTAAGAAGTGAGTGTTCTTCTGATGCAAGAATTGCCAGAGATATTGTTCCTGCTCCAACCATGAAGGGCATAGCAATCTCGGCTGCTAAATCATCAAGGCTTCCACGGAGTTGTATGAGTGCTTTTTTTCCTTTGACAATGTAAAAATAGGCAAAAGAGAAGATGACGATACCACCAAAGATTCGGAATGAATTAAATTCTATTTGGAATAAATATGTAAAAATGAAATCTCCGGATAGGATAAAGAAAAGAATGATTACATAAGAAATGAAGCTTGCTTTGGTGAGAACGAGAAAAAAATCTTTTTGTTTTAGGTCGTTCATCACCGGAGTTAGATAAAGGAATAATGCAAAAGGATTCATCATTACCAAAAATGAAAGAATGGTTTTTATCATAAATATCATTGAATCTAAGCTTGATAATATTATAAATAATTGATGGGGAAACTTAGTAAATTATATATTGGCAAGAACGTATTTTTCCACATGAAATAGAGGGGTTTATATATTTACGATTGTTAACTATATATATGTAAAATTTAAGGGGATATTGAAAGAAAAAAAAGGAAAAAAT
>Ga0209925_1001042_pt1 | contig 14021 bp, 13 predicted proteins | sample SalPonR2_A_D1_MG_FD_185702 | JGI IMG/M metagenome (GOLD analysis project Ga0209925, IMG submission 185702) | Salt pond soil microbial communities from South San Francisco under conditions of wetland restoration - Salt Pond MetaG R2_A_D1_MG... ...
CGAAGCTGTATTTCAGAATTTAAAAGGTGTAGAGAAAGTTGTCTCGGGATATTCCGGAGGGCATGTGAAAAATCCTTCTTACAGAGAGGTTTGTAATGGGAAAACAGGTCATGCCGAGGCGATACAACTAAAATATGACCCTAAGGTAATTAGTTTTGAACAAATCCTTGATGTATTCTGGAAAACGCATGATCCAACAACTTTAAACAGGCAGGGTCCTGATATTGGAACGCAGTATCGTTCAGTTATTTTCTATCACAATGACCTACAGAAAAGAATAGCAGAGGACTCCAAGAATCAAATGAATCGGTCCGGGTACTTTAATAAACCAATTGTAACTGCAATTGAACCTTATAAAAATTTTTTCGTAGCAGAGGAGAATCATCAGAATTTTTATAAAAACAATCCTAATCAACCTTATTGTCGTTTCAGGATTGATCCTAAGATAGATAAGTTACAGAAGCAATTCAATGATTTGTTAAAATAATACCTTTTTGATAATGGAATTACAGAGCTGATTTTAACAACTTAAAAAAGTTTTAACTGTTTGGGATAATCTACTTTTTTAACGTTTTTTGGTTTGCTGACACGAGAACCTGCTGTCATACCGCCATACTCAGCGCTTTCTTTTCTTTCCTTTTTAAGATATGAAGAATAATTACCAGGTGATTCTTTGAAATTTAACTCTATTCTTTTGTTTATTTCATGTAACTGTTTAAAAGCCTGTTTTTTATCGGTCTGTTGAATTTTTGCTCTTTTAAGGGCTTCGTTTAATTCATTTATTGTTTGGTCGTATACATGTGTCTGTACAGGAAATGGTTGTCCGTCTTTTCCTCCGTGGGCAAATGAAAAACGTGCCGGATCTGAGAAGCGGGTAGGGGTTCCATGAATAATTTCACTCACAAGGCTGAGAGATCGAAGAGTTTTTGGCCCAAGGCCTTTTAAAAGCATCAGTGATTCAAAGTTATCTATGCCTAATTCATAGGCCAGTGTAAGAACTGCTCCAAGACGTTTCAGATTTATGTCCGAAGCATGTACACCATGATGTGCAGGCATAGTCAATTTTTGCACTTCCTGCATCATTTTCCAGGGTTTTTCACCTGTAATTTTAATGATACCATTTCTCGCAGATCTGGCTTTTTTATCCGTTAAATTGAGTAGAGTTCCCTGGTTAATACCGCAAACAGAAGTATGAGGTTCTTCCACAAAGGAGCGGAGAGAAGTGGAGTGCCAGTGATATCTCCTGGCCATTCTATTGTTTTGATTCATTCCTTGTTGAATTACTGCCCATTTCCCTTCTTCTGAAACCACGAATGAATGCAGGTAAAGTTGAAAACCATCCTGAATAGCAGTGTTATCTACCTTTGCACTCATACGACTGTTTTGAACTAACTTTTCTCCATTTATGCCTGTTTTATCAGCATATTTAAACAGTTCTTCAGGTGTCTGCCTTGAGTATTTTCCGCGTCCACCGCAAACATAAATACCAAGTTCTGCAGCTGCCGGATTAATTCCACGTTTCAAAGCACCCATAACAGATGTAGTAATTCCCGAGGAGTGCCAGTCCATACCCAGTACACTGCCTAAAGACTGAAACCAAAAAGGATTACTTAATCTTCTTAAGAATTCGTCTGTTCCATATTCTTCTATAATCATCTCAGCAATGGCGCGTCCCAGGCGAGTCATTCTCTGGTATAACCATGGCGGCACTTTACCGCCATGCAAAGGCATATCTGTAGAACCGGTTCGTTTCATAAAAAAATTTTTCCTTTTGCTAATTTACAATTTTTTACTTATAGAAACAAATCAGTTGATTAGCTTTAATGATTTGTAATTGAGAATATTAGAAATATTTTAATCTGAAGCTACGGCAGAGAATTGGACTAATTTGCCATCGGAAAATTTGCAGGTAATTTCAATTGGATTGCAACATACTTCACAGTCCTCAATATATTGTTGTTCTGCAACAGAAGGATCCAGGAAAACCATGATCTCTTCATTGCAAAATGGACAATTGAATTTATGTGCAACCTGATCAAATTTCATAACCTTAATAATGATATCTGCATTGACAAGTTAAGGAAAAAAATGATAACTAGAAAGCCAAATTCCATTTATCGTATAAAAAGGTGTAAAAGTAGGTGTAAACCAATGACCATGCTAGTTGACCGACTATTAACCAACAGTAATTACGGAACTTTTTACCATAGTATTTGGAAATTAGAAAAGCAGAAACCGGAATTGAGAGTAATACAGGATTTAAAATTACAATACCGGGTAAACCATATTTTTTCTTTAATACTATAATTCGTTTGTTTCTCTTTGTGAAAGTCTTATTACTATTTTTTTCGCTGGTTATATCAGTCACTGTCTTTCTTTTTGGGGAGATATATTTATTCCAGGCTCTAATAACTAATTTGGAGATAAACACAAAAATAATTACACCTAAGATACCACCAAGATTTGTAAATATAAGAGTTTCTATGAATGACATTTTCATAATTATAACAGCCACAGGAAAAGTTGCTGCAAATTTCCAGGTGGACGATAAAATTATGAATAATTCTTTCATAAAAACCTAAGTATTAAGAAAGCGATAAAAATATAAAATTATTGGAAAACATTAAAATATATTGAAAATTACGATTGTCTTATAATTAATATTATGTTAAATAGAAATATTATAAAGAAAGCAGGAGAAATGAATCCCCTGCTTTGCATATATTATGTATTATTTATTCTTTTTAAGTATTTCGATTTTCTTGGAAACCTTTTTGTACTCAGTAGCATATTCTTCATTTAAGCTACGAAGTCTGAAATATAACTGCTTCAATGTATTCAGTGTTGAAAGATCATTAGGCTTTTGCTCACTTGCCTTTTCCATATAAGGTAAAGCTTTTTTGAACTCCTCTGTACCAAGCTTTTTATATTTTTTAAACTCTGCATCCTCTTTAGATGAGTTTGCTTTATTTTCGTATTCGACACCTCTGTTAAAATAAACAACTCCAAGGTTGAAATTGGCCATATATGAATCAGGATCAAGTTCCAGCGCTTTCTTGTAATTCTTTATCGCTTCCTCTTCTTTATCCATTTTATCATACACCTGGGCTTCTGCTGTATAATATTCAGCATTATCTGGATCTTGTTTTTGTGCTGCATCAAGATATTTGAGAGCATTTGCGGGATCATCTGAATTCAGCAGATAATAATTAACCAACCCGGCAATCATTACTTCGTTGTCAGGATAATTTTCAAAACCTTCTTTTAACGCATTCATAGCTTTTGTTGTATCACCCATCGCCAGGTAATTATTTTTTAACATTATGTATGAATTAGCACCTTCATATCCCAATTCAGCTGTTTTCTTGAAATACTTAACCGCTTTTTCCCGCTTTTTAATATTATGAGCAGCAATTCCTGCATAATACATGATTGCAGTATCAATGGTTTTATTAAAAGGCATTTCACTAATTTTGATGGCATACTCAAAATTTTCAAGAGCTTTTTCGTAGTTCTTATTTTCATTAAAAGCTTTTACGCCATCATTTGCAAAATATTTCCTTAAAGTCATCATTTGTAGCTTAATTGCAGCCTGAAACTCTTTTTCTTTATCCATTTCATAAGCTTTTTTGTAATTATCAAAAGACTTAAATTTTGGATTTTCAGCAACATCTTTAAATTTTTCGTTTTCATAGATCTTTTGATAAACAAAACCTTTCACATAATAAGTTTTGGGCCAGTTTTTTGTATCTTCAAGTTTGGTTGCCTTATTTACAGAACTCAAGGCAGTATCGAGTCTTTCATTATCTTTCGCCCATAGTTCAGCTCTATTAACATACATCTTGTCACTACAACTACTGAAAATAATCAACGTTGCAAAAACAGTTGTTAAAATTGCGATAGTCTTTCGTCTCATTGTCTTCATTTTAAAGTTTTTATTTGTTTTTGGCAAAAATAGTATATTTCTTTTGTTTGTTCAAATTATTTAAGTAAAGCCCTTTCATTTATGTTAAAAAACATTAGAAAATGAATTTTAGTATTTTTCTAAGAAACTAATTTTCAGTTTCATTTTCTTGCTGTTCATCACCATAATTTGGCTCATTTTCTCCATTTTCGTCAGCTTCAACACGGCTGACAGCTGCAATACTGTCGTTATCCCTGAGGTTAATAAGCTTAACTCCCTGGGTGGCTCTGCCAGCTTGTCTTATATCATTTACAGACATCCTGATAGTGATTCCTGAGCGATTAATGATCATCAAATCATGTTGATCGGTAACCACTTGTATAGCAATTAGTTTACCTGTTTTTTCCGTAATATTCATGGTTTTTACTCCTTTTCCACCACGGTTGGTAATACGATAGTCGTCAATGCTGGATCTTTTTCCAAATCCTTGTTCAGAAACAACCAGGATATCCTTATCTTCTTCATCCAGGTAGACCATTCCAATAACTTCGTCATCTTTTGAACCAAGTGTGATACCCCTCACTCCTGTTGCTGTTCTTCCCACAGCCCTGACATTTTTTTCATTAAAGCGAATGGCTTTTCCATTCCTGGAGGCCAGTATAATATCGCTTTCACCATTGGTCAGTCTTCCACTTAACAATTGATCTCCTTCACGAATGGTAATGGCATTAACTCCTTTCTGTCGTGGACGCGAATATGCTTCAAGCTGGGTTTTCTTTATTATTCCTTTCTTAGTACAAAGAAGGATATAATTATTTTCAATATATTCTTTATCTTCCAGGTTTTTAACATTGATATGAGCTTTGATTTTATCATCCGGATCAATATTAATTAGGTTCTGTATAGCTCTTCCTTTGGAATTTTTGGTACCTTCAGGAATTTCATATACTTTAAGCCAGTAGCATTTTCCTTTCTCAGTAAAGAAAATCATTGTGTTATGCATAGACGCAATAAACATATTTTCAAGGAAATCACTGTCCCTGGCCGTACTACCACGGGCTCCTATCCCACCCCTGCCTTGAGTTTTATACTCTGTTACAGGTGTACGTTTAATGTAACCCAGGTGTGAAATAGTAACTACCATATCTTCATCAGCATAAAAATCTTCAGGATTGAATTCTCCTGCATCCTGCTCAATGGCTGTTCTTCTTTCATCGCCATACTGTTCTTTTACTTCAAGCAGTTCATCTTTTATGATCTTCATTCTTAATCCTTCGTCTGCCAGAACTTCTTTTAAATAATCAATCATTTTTTTTAATTCGGCATGTTCCTTTTTGATCTTATCTCTTTCAAGTCCTGTTAATTTTTGGAGTCTTAAATCGAGGATGGCTTTTGCCTGTAGTTCACTGAGACCATAGTTATCCATCAATCCATCTTTGGCAATTTCCGGGGTCTCTGAGTTTCTGATAAGACTGATTACTTCATCTAAATGATCCAGGGCAATCAGAAGTCCTTCCAGAATGTGTGCCCTGTCTTCTGCTTGTTTCAATTCATATTCTGTTCTCCTGATAACTACTTCATGACGGTGCTCAACAAATTTTTCAATCAGATCTTTTAGGTTCAGCAATTTTGGTCTCCCTTTAACAAGAGCAATATTATTAACACTAAAGCTGGTTTGAAGTTGTGTATGCTTATAAAGTTTATTGAGAACAATGTTGGGAACCGCGTCTTTTTTCAGATCATAAACAATTCTTGTTCCTTCTCTGTCTGATTCATCATTGACATTCGAGATTCCATCTATTTTTTTCTCATTTATAAGGTCAGCAGTCTTCTTAATTAGCTCTGCCTTATTAACCTGGTAAGGTATTTCTGTAACAATTATTTTGTTCCTGCCATTTGAATCAGTTTCCACTTCAGCATTGCCCCGTATAACAATCTTACCTCTTCCTGTTGTATAAGCATCTTTTGCTCCCTGTGTTCCGTAAATAATTCCTCCTGTAGGAAAGTCAGGCGCTTTAATTGTTTCGGCCAGTTCTTCAACAGGAATTTCTTTATTATCAATAAATTGAACAATCGCTTTAATACTGTCCGAGAGATTGTGTGGTGGCATATTCGTGGCCATCCCAACCGCAATTCCTGAAGCTCCGTTTAGCAATAAATTAGGCAACCTTGTTGGAAGAACAGTTGGTTCTTTTAAAGTGTCATCAAAATTCAACTGGAAATCGACAGTATTTTTGTCTATATCTTTTAATGTTTCGGCAGAAATTTTTTGAAGCCTGGCTTCTGTATACCTCATGGCTGCAGGTCCATCTCCGTCCATAGAACCAAAGTTTCCCTGGCCGTCCACTAGCCGGTATCTTAATGACCAATGCTGGGCCATTCTTACCATCGCCTCATAAACAGAAGAATCACCATGGGGATGATATTTACCCAGAACTTCTCCGACTATTCTGGCTGATTTCTTATAAGCTTTGTTGTTATATAAGCCTAATTCAGACATTCCATAGAGCACGCGTCTCTGAACCGGTTTCAATCCGTCCCTTACATCAGGCAATGCACGTGATACAATAACCGACATGGAATAATCAATATAGGCTGATTTCATCTCCTCCTCAATGTTGACTTTACTAAGTCTTTCATCTAATGCCATAATTATTATTTATTTCATTTATAATAAATACTTTACAATATTTTTACAGAATTAGCAAAGGTAAGAAAATACGGTCATTTTTCTTAGTTTTTCAATCAATAAATTTTAAACTTTATTAACAACAATCTGTTTATGTTTTATCCTTATTTTATATTAATTTTGTATTGTAAAAATCATTAAAAAATTAAACAACAATAATTGTTTTTTTGTATAAGTTATTAATTGGAGTAAGAAAGAAAAAAAGGAGTAATTTTATATTTATGGATGCAAAATTTTCACAAAGAATAAAAGATGTTCTGACTTATAGTAAAGAAGAAGCAGTGCGTTTGGGCAATGCTTATATTGGAACTGAACATCTTTTATTAGGAATGCTGAGAGAAGGAGAAGGATTGGCGATTGACATTCTTGAGTCATTTGGATTAGATCTTATGAATCTGAAGAAATTAATTGAAGACAGGATTAAAACAAGTGATAAGGTTATTGCTAATACTGATAATATTCCACTCTATAAAACAGCAGAAAGGGCGTTAAAATTAGTTTATCTTGAAGCTAAATCATTTAACAGCAATACAATAAATACAGGTCATTTGATACTTGCGATTCTTAAGGATGAAAACAGTTTGGTTACACAGATTCTGAGTGAATTTGATGTGAGTTATGATGATATGAGACTGGAGATGGAAACGAAACAAAAGGAAACCAAGTCTAAATCTGATTTTGGAGAGGAAGAGGATGACATGCCTTTTGGCAGTGGTGATAAGAAAAATCCGCAATCAAATGAACCTCAAAAGTCAAAATCGGATACACCTGTTCTTGATAATTTTGGACTGGATCTGACAAAAGCAGCTGAAGAAAACACTCTTGATCCAATCGTGGGACGGGATAAGGAGATTGAACGGCTGGCACAGATACTAAGCCGGAGGAAAAAGAACAATCCTGTTCTTATTGGTGAACCGGGTGTTGGGAAGTCTGCAATTGTAGAGGGCTTATCTATGAGGATTGTTCAGAGAAAGGTATCCCGCGTACTTTTTGACAAACGTGTGGTGACACTTGACCTGGCTTCAATTGTTGCCGGAACAAAGTACAGGGGGCAGTTTGAAGAACGCATGAAAGCCATTCTGAACGAACTGACCAAAAACAATAACATTATCCTGTTCATAGATGAGATTCATACCATTGTTGGTGCCGGTGGTGCAACAGGCTCACTGGATGCAGCAAATATGCTTAAGCCAGCACTGGCAAGAGGCGAAATCCAGACAATTGGTGCTACAACTCTAGATGAATACAGACAGCATATTGAAAAAGACGGCGCCCTGGAGAGAAGGTTCCAGAAAGTAATGGTTGATCCTACTTCACCCGAAGAAACAATTGAAATACTAAAGAATATTAAGGATCGGTATGAAGATCATCACAATGTGAACTATACAGATGAGGCTCTAAAAGCATGTGTGAGTCTTACCCAGAGATATATTTCAGATCGCTTACTGCCGGATAAGGCCATCGATGCTATGGATGAGGCAGGATCAAGAGTACATATATCAAACATTGTGGTTCCGAAAAGAATTATCGAACTGGAACAACAGATAGAAGAAATAAAGAAAGAGAAAATCTCAGCTGTCAAAAATCAGAATTTTGAATCTGCAGCAAATTACAGGGATTCAGAAAAGAAAATGATGAATAAGTTGGAAGAAGAAAAAGACAACTGGGAAAAGGAACTGATTAAAAACAGGGAAAACGTTACAGAAGAAGAGGTCGCTGAAGTGGTAGCCATGATGACCGGAGTTCCTGTGCAGAGAATTGCTGAAGCTGAGGGAACCCGTCTTATGAAAATGAATGAAGAAATACGTAAGAATGTTGTTGGTCAGGATGAAGCGATAGAAAAAGTCGTAAAATCAATCAGAAGAAACCGCGCAGGACTGAAAGATCCAAACAAACCCATAGGGACATTCATTTTCCTTGGACCAACAGGTGTTGGTAAAACTCAGCTTGCCAAAATACTTACACAATATCTTTTTGATACGACAGACAACATGATCCGAATGGATATGAGTGAATATATGGAAAAATTCTCTGTGTCCCGCTTAGTCGGAGCACCTCCGGGATATATAGGATATGAAGAAGGCGGCCAGTTAACAGAGAAGGTCAGACGAAGACCCTATTCAGTTGTTCTTTTGGATGAGATAGAAAAGGCTCATCCGGATGTATTTCATCTTTTGCTTCAGGTTCTGGATGAAGGTCAGCTTACTGATGGCCTGGGACGCAGAGTAGATTTCAGAAATACAATAATCATTATGACTTCCAATATTGGCAGTCGGCAATTGAAAGATTTTGGTAAAGGTGTTGGTTTTGATACACAGGCCAGAAACGAATCTTCAAATGAACTAGCTAAAAGTGTTATTCAAAAAGCCTTAAAACGTTCATTTGCGCCGGAATTCTTAAACAGACTGGATGATGTCATTATCTTTAATTCTCTTGATAAACAATCAATATATGAAATAATTGATATTGAACTGCAGGGATTGTTTAAACGAGTAAAAAGCCTTGGCTATGAAATAGAAATTTCAAAAGAAGCAAAAGATTTTGTTGCCGAAAAGGGATATGACACACAATTTGGAGCTCGCCCACTTAAACGGGCTATTCAAAAGTATATTGAAGACCCGATGGCTGAAACCATTATACAACATAGTGTTAAGGATGGTGATTTGCTAAAAGTTGTGTATGACAAAAAAGAGGAAAAGATTGATATTCAGGTAAAAAAACAATCTTCCGAGAAGAAGGACAAAGAGGAAGATCAAAAGCAACAAAAGCAAGAAGGGAATAAAAAAACAAAGAAGTCTGATTTGGATGATCAAGCTGCAAAAAATTAAAACTTAGTTTATATGGATAAAAATAATAATAAAGTAACATTTAAAGGTAATCCTGTAACTCTTCTTGGAAAAGAGATAAAAACAGGCGACTCTGCTCCTGATTTTACAGTACTTAATAATGAATTAAGTCCTGTTAAATTAAGTGACTACAAAGGAAAGGTAAAGATTTTATCTGTTTTTCCTTCTGTAGACACAGGAGTATGTTCAAAACAAAACCACCGTTTTAATGATGAAGCTAGTAAATTAAGCGATGATATTGTTATTCTGGCAATTTCAAACGATTTGCCTTTTGCATTAAGTCGTTTTTGCGGTGCTGAAGGAATAGACAACCTGGTTACCTTATCAGATCATAAAGATCTTGATTTTGGAACCAAGTATGGATTTTTAATTGAGGAGTTGCGCTTATTGGCTCGTGGTGTCGTGGTTATTGACCAGAACGATAAGGTGCAGTATGTAGAATATGTACCCGAAATTGGTCAGGAACCTGACTATGAGCCGGCTTTGAATAAGGCCAAAGAATTAGTTTGATAATTTCTAATAATAAAGAAGAACCAAAAAAGGAGTCTGTAAAAAAGGCTCCTTTTTTATTTGATTGTAGCGGTAAGGTCATAATCTGATGCTTCAATAATAACAGCATCATAAAAATTACCCTGTTTTAATTTTGGATTTCTTTTTTTAGGTACAAGAACTTCGTTGTCAACTTCAGGAGCATCTCTTTCGGTTCTCCCATAGTAATAATCCTGGTCATCAGAATCAATTACTATTTTCATTGTTTTTCCCACTTTTTCCTGGTTCCTTGCGGCAGATATTTCCCGCTGAATTGTCATGATTTCCTCTGCTCTTTCATTTTTCACGGATTCAGGTATTTCATCCTCAAAATTCCTGGCAGAATATGTCCCTTCTTCCTCTGAATAAGTAAATACTCCCAGCCGGTCGAATTTAAAATCCTTTACAAAATTCAATAATTGTAGAAAATCATTTTCTGTTTCACCGGGATGACCAACCATAAGCGTAGTCCTGAGTGTAACATCAGGAATTTCTTTTCTTATATTTTCAAGTAGTTTGATAGTATTAGCCTTTGTAATGCCTCTTCTCATATTTTTAAGAACTGCATCACTAATATGCTGAACCGGAATATCAATGTAATTACAAACATTTTCATTATACTTCATCACGGGTAAGATTCCATAAGGAAAATTAGCAGGGAATGTATATAATAATCTGAGCCAGTAAGGGTTCATCTTACTTAGTTCTTCAACCAGTTCTGGCAAAAGATATTCCTTGTAAATGTCATACCCATAATAAGAAAGATCCTGGGCTATCAGATTAATTTCTTTTACCCCTTGCTGCAAAAGGTAATTTAATTCTTTTTTAATTTTTTCTATAGGTGTAGACTTGTAATTTCCTCTAATTAAAGGTATTGAACAAAAGGAACATTTTCTGTTACAGCCTTCTGCTATTTTGAGGTAAGCATAATGCTTTGGCGTACTTAGAGTTCTTTTGTAATATTTATTTTCGTCATATTTCCCATTCAGGGTTTTTACAATATCTTTTTGTTCTTCAACTCCAAAGAAATAGTCTACTTCAGGAAGTTCTTCTTTTAACTCTTTTTTATAGCGTTGGGTCAAACAGCCCATTACAATTAAAATGTCTATGCTTCCCTGTTTTTTAGCTTCAATTAAATTCAGAATGGTCTCTACCGATTCCTGTTTGGCATCGTTAATAAAACCACAAGTATTTATGATGGTTACCGGACGGTGAACTTTACTTTCATGAAAAACCTGGTACCCATTTTTTTTTAACTGGTAAAGAAGGTGTTCTGAATCAACGGTGTTTTTGGCACAACCGAGTGTAATCAAGTTGACTGAATTTAATTTTGGCATATAAAACCCTTATATTATTCAGAGAATAAGGAATCGACAAACTCTTCCCTGTTAAAAACCTGGAAATGTTCCAGTTTTTCACCTATTCCAATATATTTAACAGGAATGTTAAACTGGTCTGACACCCCAATAACGACTCCTCCTTTTGCGGTACCATCTAATTTGGTAACAGCCAATGCATTAACATCTGTAATTTTGGTAAATTGACGGGCCTGTTCAAAGGCATTTTGACCTGTTGAGCCGTCAAGAATGAGTAATACTTCATGCGGAGCCTCGGGCACAACTTTTTGCATTACCCTTTTTATCTTTGCCAGCTCGTTCATTAGATTTGCTTTATTATGAAGTCTGCCCGCAGTATCAATAATAGCAATATCGGCATTATTTGCTTTTGCTGAACTAAGTGTATCGTATGCAACAGATGCAGGATCCGACCCCATATTCTGTTTTATGAGCGGAACACCTACCCTTTCTGCCCATATATTGAGCTGATCTATCGCTGCCGCCCTGTATGTATCTGCAGCTCCAAGATATACTTTTTTGCCTGAATTTTTAAACTGATAGGCTAGCTTGGCAATGGTAGTTGTTTTTCCAACACCGTTAACTCCCACAACCATAATTACATAAGGACCGTTTTCTGCTTTAAAACTTGTATCGAAATCAATTTCGTTTTCTTTCAGCAGTTCGGTAATTTCTTCTTTTAGAATTACGTTTAATTCACTGGTGTTTAAATACTTATCTTTGGCTACCCTGTTTTCAATTCTTTCAATAATTTTAAGTGTGGTATCCACTCCAACATCAGATGATATCAGAACCTCCTCAAGATTATCAAGTACTTCATCATCCACTTTTGATTTACCAACCACAGCTCTGGACATTTTTTTAAAGACACTCTCTTTTGTCTTTTCCAAACCGTGTTCAAGGGTTTCTTTCTTTTCTTTTGAAAATATACCGAATATTGCCATTGTACAGAAAGTATAAGTATTGTAATTAATTCTTTGCAAAAATAATAAATAAAAATAAAAGCTTCCTTATCTGAAGAAAGCTTTTATTTCCTAAACAGTATTTAATAAGGTCTTACTTTTTAAAGAAATCTTTTACTTTGTCTTTATGGACCATTTTTTCTTCAAATGAATAAGTGTGTTTGCTTTTGTTCTTCACAGCTTTTATGCATTTGATGTGTTCTTTTCCTGAACCTGTCTGTAATGTTGCAACTACTTTCTTAGCCATAAACTATTATTTTGTTTCTTTGTGAACAGTTACTTTTCTTAAATAGGGATTATACTTTTTTAGTTCAAGTTTCTTTGGGGTATTTTTTCTGTTTTTTGATGTTATATATCTGGAAATTCCAGGAACCCCTGTTTTCTTTTGTTCTGTACATTCTAATATAACCTGAACCCTATCTCCTTTTTTCTTAGCCATAATATAATTTTTTAATATTTAGCAATATAACCTTTTTCTTTGGCTTCTTCCAATGCAGCTTTTAATCCTTTCTTATTAATGATCTTCATTCCCGCTGCAGAAACCTTTAAATTTATCCAACGATCTTCTTCCTCAAGAAAGTATCGTTTTGTAAACAGATTGGGATAAAAAGTTCTTTTTGTTTTCTTGTTCGAGTGTGAAACATTATTCCCAACGAGTCCTCTTTTTCCGGTTATTTGACAAATTCTAGACATCTTTTTTCTAATTTTTATCCATTAAAAACGATTCGCAAAGTACGTTAATTTTATTTAAATTACCAAGCATATTTATAAAAAATTTATTTTTTTTCTAAGTCTTCAATAATGAGCTTTCGGAGCATATTCATTGCTTTATATGCAGCTTTTTTTATATTTACTTCCCTTATGGTTCCCAGAAGGAATTTTTCTGTTATTATCTTCTCTTTTCTACCAACAGCAATCCATGTAGTACCAACCGGTTTTTGGGGAGTACTGCCATCAGGTCCGGCAATACCGGAAACAGCTATGGAATAATCGGTATTGTAAAGGTGCAATAAGCTGTTGGCCATCCCTCTTACTACTTCTTCACTTACCGCTCCTTTGCTTTTAATTATTTCAGGGGAAATATTTAAAATTTTGGTTTTTATTTCATTTGAATAGGCAACCACAGAGCCTTTAAAGTATCGGGAACTGCCTGGAACTGATGTTATTTCGGAGGCAATAAACCCTCCCGTGCAGCTTTCAGCAGTGGAAACTGTCAGGTTATTTTCTGAAAGAATATTACCCAGAATTTCTTCCATTGATTCGTTTCCTATCGATACAAAGTAACCGGGAATTAGCTCTCTGATTTCTTCTGCAGCTTTTTCAATATCCTTTGTCAATTTAATTTGGTCTTTTTGCCAACCACTTATTCTTACTTTTACAAATTCAGGACTTGGCAAATAAGCTACTTGCAGATAATCAGGCAATTTTTCCTGCCAATTCTTTAACTTTTCTGACAGGTAAGCTTCCGGAATTCCCTGTGTATTAATATTTTTACTAATGAAATTGTTTGTAATAAATCGTTCTTTAAGTACAGGAACAATTTGTTTTTTCAGCAATCTTATCATCTCAAACTGCACGCCGGGCAGAAAGATGAAATTAGTATTTTCTTTTTGTAGCCATAACCCTGGTGCTGTTCCAATCTGGTTAATGAAAACTTTGGCTTTGTCCGGTACTTTTGCCTGATCATGATTCGAATCGTTCATAGAATATCCCCTCTCTTCAAGGAATTCTTTGATC
>Ga0209925_1001045_pt1 | contig 13997 bp, 13 predicted proteins | sample SalPonR2_A_D1_MG_FD_185702 | JGI IMG/M metagenome (GOLD analysis project Ga0209925, IMG submission 185702) | Salt pond soil microbial communities from South San Francisco under conditions of wetland restoration - Salt Pond MetaG R2_A_D1_MG... ...
CCGCAATGCCGCTTCCATAACTCCACCGGTATTTCCGAAAATGGTACCGGCACCGGAGTATTTGCCGATTGGGCTGTCTGCTGCTTCATCGGGCAACGTGTCAAAATCGATCCCGGCCGATCGTATGAGACGGGCCAGCTCACGAGTAGTGAGTACTACATCCACATCCTGCTCGCCGGAGGAGTACATTTTCTCACAGCGGGTTATTTCATACTTTTTCGCGGTACAGGGCATGATCGCCGCTGAGTATACCGTTTCCGGAGACTTTTTGATTTTATCGGCATAATAGGTCTTAGTAATTGCTCCCTGCATCATCATGGGAGATTTTGCAGTCGAGAAATTGGGTATCATATCTGAAAAGTACTTTTCCATATAGTCTGTCCAGGCCGGGCAGCAGCTGGTCAGCTGCGGTATTTCACCGGAACCTTCGGTCAGGCGCTGCACAAACTCGGTAGCCTCTTCCATGATAGTCAGGTCGGCTGCAAAGTTGGTATCAAATACCGCGTCCACACCCAAACGCCTGAGGGCAGAATAGATTTTACCGGTAGAAATTTCACCGGGCTCATAGCCGAAGGCTTCCCCTAATGCTACACGAACCGCCGGTGCAATCTGTACTGCAACGTGCTTGTTCTCATCCCGGATTGCCTCTAACAGTTTGCCGGTTTCATCTTTTTCGTAAATTGCGCCTACCGGACAATGGGCCGAACACTGTCCGCATTTGATACAGGGACTGTCTGCCAAGGCTGCATCGGCGGCCGGAGCAATACGGGTGTTCTCTCCGCGCCCGACAAACTCGATTGCCCAGACGCCCTGAAGCATTTGACACACATTGGCGCAACGACCGCAGTTTACACATTTCTCAGGATTTAGAATGATTGAAGGTGTCGAATCGTCCTTTGGTAAATCACGCAGACGTACTTCATAGGGCTGTTCACGAATACCATAGTTCGCTGCCAGAGACTGAAGCTCACAATTCTGATTTCGTCCACACATGAGACAATCATTGGGGTGGGTCGATAAGATAAGTTCTATCACTGTCTTACGAATTTGATGCAGCTCAGGATCATGGGTAATAATACCCATCCCCTCCGACACCGGGGTAGCACAGGCACGCATCATCTTAGGGGAGTTTTCCAACTTTACCACACAGATACCACAAGCCGCCCAAGCCGGCAGGTCTGAATGGTAGCAGAGTGTCGGAATATTAATATTCATTTTCTTAGCCGCAGCCAGGATGGTAATACCTGCTTCCACCTCTACCGGCTCGCCGTTAATTTTTATGTTTACAGTTTTCAACTGATTCCTCCTTAGTTTCGTATGCCGCTTCGCGGCAACCGAAACGATGAAAATAGCCGGATACGGCTATTTTCTTAATAGTTAAAGGTTTTTATCGCACATACACCGCATCGAATTTACATACGTTGTAACATTCACCGCACTTTATACAGAGTTCCTGATCAATTGAGTGCAGCTGCCTAATTTCACCGCTAATTGCATTTGTCGGACAGCGACGGGCACATAAGCCACATCCGATACACTTGTCGGGAAGGATATGGTAGGTAATCAACTTCTTACAGTGTCCGGCGGGGCAGCGTTTATCCTTGATGTGAGCCTTATACTCGTCTTCAAAATAGGTGATGGTAGAAATAATTGGGTTCGGCGCCGTTTGACCAAGACCACATAAGGAGGCCTTCTGGGTTGCATGGGCGATCGACTTGATTCTCTCTAGGTCTTCCATCTCACCTTCGCCCTCGGTAATGCGCTCTAGTATGTTGTACAAGGTACGTCCCCCGACTCGACAGGGAGCACACTTACCACAAGACTCATCAACGGTAAATCCCAGGTAAAATTTAGACACATCGACCATGCAGTCGTCTTCGTCCATTACAATCATACCACCGGAACCCATAATTGAACCGAGCTTCTGCAGGTGTACATAATCTATAGGAGTATCGAGATAGTCCTTAGTAATTACTCCACCGGAGGGTCCACCGGTTTGCACCGCCTTAAACTCCTTCCCGTTCGGGATTCCGCCACCGATATCAAACACAATTTCACGGAGGGTGGTGCCCATGGGAACTTCCACTAAACCGGAGTTTCTAATTTTACCGGTAAGAGCAAAAACCTTTGTACCCTTGGAATCCTCCGTGCCGATTTTAGAGAACCACTCTCCACCCTTCATGATGATAATTGGAATATTCGCCCAGGTCTCTACATTGTTGATAACCGTAGGCTGGTCAAATACACCCTTAGTAGCCGGGAAGGGAGGTCGGGGGGTCGGCATACCGCGCTCACCTTCTATCGAACGGAGAAGAGCTGTTTCTTCACCGCAGACAAAGGCACCGGCACCTAAGCGAATCTCAATATCAAAATTAAAGCCGGTATCAAGAATGTTATCGCCCAGCAGTCCGTATTCACGGGCTTGGGCCATAGCAATTTTCAGCCGATTAATGGCCAGTGGATATTCTGCACGTATGTAGATATAACCGAAGTTCGCTCCAACGGTATAACCGGCAATGGTCATGGCTTCTAGAATACTGTGGGGATCACCTTCGAGGGTACTGCGGTCCATGTAAGCACCGGGGTCGCCTTCGTCGGCATTACACACAATGTATTTCTGGTCATTTTCAACCTGTTTGGTAAAGTTCCACTTCATCCAGGTAGGAAAACCCGCCCCTCCGCGTCCGCGCAGGCCTGCGGTTTTCAGCTCTTCGATAATATCTTCAGGCTTCATCTCGAAGAGAACCTTTTCAAGAGCGACATACCCGTCTCGACCAAGGTATTCGTTGATATCCTCGGGGTTTATCACACCACAATTACGCAGCACAACTCGAACCTGTTTCTGATAGAAGTCCATCTCATCAATTTGAGCCCGTTTCTTGCTCTCGGCTTTATCGTACAACAGGCGAGTAACCTCGCGCCCCTTTACAAGATGCTCAGATACAATCTCTTTTGCATCCTCAGGTGTTACTTGTACGTAAAAAGACTCTTCGGGAAGCACCTTTACAATTGGTCCTTGTTCGCAGAAACCAAAACATCCGGTTTTCACAACCTGAACCTTGTCCCGCACTCCCTGACTCTCGCACTCGTGCATCAGATTCTTATAGATTTTGTCCGACTTGGATGATTCACATGCGGTTCCACCGCAGACAAGAATAAAATTAGTAAATGCCGCCATTACTGATTGCCTCCCTCTTCCACAATATCAGCCGCCGGACGGTCAAATACATGATCATTGACCATCGTTTTGTGCATAACGTGCTTACGGACAATCTTGCGTGCAACTTCCGCATCTACCTTTCCATAGATCACATCCGGCATATCCGGCATAACAACTTCGACCGTCGGTTCCACATAACACAAGCCCATACAGCCGGTTTGTGTAACCCGAACAGTACTCAATTCCTGTTCTTCCAATTCTTGAATAAAAGCCTCTAAGGTATCCTTTGCACCGGCGGCGATACCACAAGTACCCATTCCCACTATTATTTGAATATCTTTGTTATCCGTGTTGCGACGGGATAGGCTCTGTTTTTGCTCTTCCCTCAGCTTTCTTAATTCTTCAAGGTTCATAACTTACTCCTTTTCACTATTTCTTTCGGCTTACAGCCTGCTCTTCCGAAATACCTTCCTGCGACCGTACATATGTCCGCAGCAGTCGTAAAGATCCTGAGGTTTCAAAACCTCCCACTGCCTCGGATAATTCCGACCTGGTGAGAGAGTAGGAATATATATCAGCACCATTGTTGAACTTCCGATTGATAACCATCTCATGTTCTCCCGGATAGGTAAGAGCGGCCAAAAAAGTATTTGCCGCACTCCCAACTGGGGGAGTATCGATATTGCTTTTATCAAACTGAAACTTCACGGAGGTTCCTTGCCCCTCTCGAGAGTCAATCTCGAACTCTCCTCCAGATTGCTCTATTGCCTGGGTGAGAAACGCCAAGCCCAATCCAACATTACGCTCTGAGTGCTTTATACCATCGGTAAAAAAAGGGTCTTTTGCCTGTTTCAATTGTTCACCACTCATTCCGGAACCATTATCCGCAACAAATACGGTTAAATCTTTCTCGGTTTCGAAAAAATCGAACATCACAAGCGCAGCCTGTGCTTCAATCGAGTTTTGTACCAAATCCAAAGCAAAATCACAGATGGTACGGTGCATTATTTCTCCTGGTATTTCGCAAGTATTTCAGGAAGTCGATCTTTAGTCAGTTTACCAAATACATCTTCACCAACGATAAGTACCGGTGCAAGACCACAGGCGCCTACACAGCGCACCGCTTCAATAGAAAACTGTCCATCTGAAGTTACCTGATTTACGCCGATACCTAGAACCGACTCCAACTCATTCAGAATATCCTCGCCACCCTTGAGGTAGCATGCAGTACCCATACATACCTGTATATTGTACTTTCCGGGTTTGTTGAGTTTGAAGTAGTGATAAAAGGTAATAACTCCGTAAATTTTTGCTAACGGAACATTCATAATTTTAGCCACTTTCTTCGCTGCTTCACGCGGTATGAAGCCAAACTCTTCCTGTACTTTGTGTAAAATCATGATGAGATTGCCCGGTTTCTCACGCCACGTTTCCATGTGATCTAATAGTTCTTGGGAAAACGTAATCTCAGCATCGCTTTTCACAGCCATGGAACCTCCATTTCATGCCACACCCCGGGGGGGGTGCGGTATTGTTCAGTATTTGTATGTACCAAGATAGTAGAAAATAATTAAAAAAAAATCAATAAAAAAAGCACTATTAGATTCGGATATTGTGATTTTTTCAAGTTTTAATTGATTTTTCAACAGTTCTCTACTATTATAAAACAAGTTAATGTGAACACTCGCACATATATAATCAAATCTACATCTTGTAGCTTGATGATATGTGAAGCCGGCATATATAATTTGTATGTCCAAAAGTGATTGACTCACATTTAAAATTATAACAGATTTTATCAAGAAATCTACTGCTAACTGGGGTTATTATGAATAAAGACTTTATATTACGACTGACAAAGTACAAAAGGCTGCTCTATAAATTAAAGGCCCTAGGCTTTGAACGTGTTTTTTCCAACAACCTAGGGGATGCTATTGGAGTAACCCCGGCACTTGTCCGGAAAGATTTTTCAACCCTTAGCCTGCCCGGAAATAAGCGTGGAGGCTACAATGTTGACACTTTAATTGAAAGGTTAGATAAAATTCTGGGTCGCGATCGAGCTCAGCATGTAGTAGTAGTCGGCTGCGGCCGTATCGGAACCGCTCTAATGGAGTACAGCGGTTTCAATACCGACGGTATCGAAATTGTAGCCGGATTTGATGCACACCCTGAAAATGTGCATAACACTAGCGGAGTTCCAATTTACGGGATGGATAAACTCAGCGAATACGTGCAAGAGCACGATACGAAGGTCGCTATCATTGCAGTCCCTGATTCTGAGGCCTCTAAAGTGCTGGACCGTCTTATCGACGCCGGTATTCGGGGCATCCTTAACTTTGCGCCGGTCGAACTAAAATGCACACGCCACGACTGTCCCGGCAGTACTACCATTCATAATGTGAACATTGCCCTGGAGCTTGAACACCTGTTTTATCAGGTAAACAGCCAGGAAGCCGAAGAAGAGGAAAAGCAAACGGCTGGAGAGGAAGCCAACGAGCAGGAATAGGACACAATGACAATTTCCCTGAGTATTCCTTTAGTGATCTCCTGGTCAGTAAGCCTTCTTTTGTTGTGCGCCCTACTGGTAGTACTCATACTGAGGAAAAGCAACCGCCATGAGCAAAACAGTCGAGATACAGGTGAACTGCAGGGCCGCTTGAACGAACTGGAGAAAATCTCAAGCCATATTGATGAGCTGCGCTCTCTTTTTATCCTGCCGCGTACCCGCGGCGATGTAGGCGAAAAACTACTCGGGGAGCTGCTTCATAACTGGCTGCCCCAGGACGCCTTCAGTCTGCAATATGGATTTAAGGACGGGACCCGTGCTGATGCTGTTATTTTTATGGACCGGTATTTGGTAGCAATTGATGCGAAATTCCCCTTTCAAAGCGTCCGAGAAGTTTTGACTCAAAGTACTCAAGAAAAGAAAATACCCGCCCAAGTCCGACGAACCTTCATTCAGCACGCCAGGAGTATTGCCGAGAAGTATATTCGCCCCGACCAGGGAACCCTCCAATTTGCATTAATGTATGTACCCTCTGAAACCTTGTATTACAACTGCTTTGTAGAAGACAGCGAACTTTCAGCTGCAGTACTCGCAGAGAAGGTTGTTCCAGTGGGTCCTGCCAATATCTTTCTGTACATCCAAACCATTGCCTACGGCCTACGGGGTTTTAATTTTCCCCAGGAAGCGGAAGAGGTTATTTCACGTGTAGCGGAAGTACAACAGGAAATGACAGCCTTTGATAAGGAAATATCTACCGCCTCGACCCACCTGAAGAATTTCACCCGCTTGTTTGATTCACTGCTGGTCCGCTACCGCAAAATAGACAACCTTGTACGCAGAATAGAACAGAAGAAATAGATAGCCGGGGTGCAGGCTCGCTCATCACCTTTACTGTGGCCCCTCAGTCCTCCAGAGCACATTATTCCAGAGAACATTTCAAGAGCAGGGGCAGGTGGTCTGAATACCCGCTCTCGAGCTGAGATATCCAGCGATTTGGAAAACCATCCTCATTAAGCAGCTGTTCACTTTGAATTACCTCAAACTGCTCAAACTCCATTCCTCTGTTATCGAATAAAGCAGGACTCAATAAAAAATGATCTATTGTTTCCCACTCAGAGCGATAGGCGTAACTGCCTATCGGAGGCCGCGGTTCCATTAACCAGGGGCTCACCAGAATAAGGAGTTTCGAATCAATAGCAGCTCCAGAAGTACTATCTCCATTTTTTACGCTGCCGGTCACTCCAATACAGCTTCTGCGCTGATCCGCGGAGAACGCCCTATAGTCCTGCTCCGATACCAACGCAGTTGGATATTCAGCATCTATCCGTTCCTGCTCATCTACACACTCATTTAAATCACCGGCCACAATAATATTCGCCTGGGGGTGTTGTTCTTCAATTTGATGAATACGCCCTGCAAGGACAGCCGCCGATGCCCGCCGCAGCGGCTCGGTCTCGGCAGCTCCCCCGGATTTCGATTTCCAGTGACAGTTAAAAAGCCGGAGCATCTTGTCAGCGACTTGTATTTTGCATTCAAGAATCGGCCTACCCGCCGGAATTCCTTCCATAGATACGCTATGAACCTGAATATCCTCAAGGGCATATCTGCTGAGCATAGCGGTATTCACCGCTGAATCCTTGGCATCAGAGATGCAGTAGTAGTGGTATCCACATCCCTTAAGGTAGTGAGTAACCAGCACCTCCAGGGCGTTGCAGTTTTCAACCTCCTGCAGCAGCAGGATATCGGCCCCTCCCTCCGGGTATCTACTGAGTACATCAGACAGCTGCAGCAGTTTAAAATGGTAAAGATCGGCACTCCAGGAATCACCGGTAGGGTCATAATCAGGATATTCGCTGCCGTCCTGTACGTCATCAAACAGATTTTGTACATTATAGCTAAGCATCGATACTTCCTCCGACTCGGTGTCCGGGAACCCCCACATCGAGCAACCATTGCAGGACAACAGAAGCTGTACGCTCATACACACAAAAAGGCCCCACACGGGGGCCTTTACACACTGTTTCATCAGAACCTCCTACCCTGTTAGAGGTAGAAACCGATCCTATGCTTCAATTAATTTAGATTTTTATGAGATTCTTTTTCCCCAGAGTTTTACACTCCCAGTTCGCTGCGGCTTTTTATTGTGCGTGATACCAGACCGTATTCCTGGGCCTCCTCGGCATTCATCCAAAAGTCACGATCAGTTTCCTGTTCAACCTTCTCTACCGGCCGTCCGGTTTCATCGCTGATAAGTTTATTTATTTTGGCCCGCAATTTCTCAAGCTCCTTGGCATGGATTTCAATTTCAGTTGCAACGCCGCGGATACCGCTGAGAGGTTGGTGGATAAGATAATGAGAGTTCGGCAGGGCAATTCTCCGCTCTTTCGGCGAAGCCAGTAAGATGAGTGCCCCAGCACTGGCAACTAAACCCATACCGATGTTGTATACATCCGGCTTGATAAACCTCATCATATCGTAAATTGCAAAGCCCGCATCGGCATCTCCGCCGGGAGAGTCTATAAACACCTTAATTGGTTCATCGCTCTTTGATTCAAGCAGGATAAGCTGACGGATAACCCTTTCAGCTAATTCTTTATTGATTTCTCCGGAAAGAAGAATCGTGCGAGCCTCCATCATCCGCTCAACTAACATCTCCTGACCTGGCTTTTTCTCGTCACTCTTCTCTTCTTCTAATTCATACTCGCTTTGTATCATATTTACCTCAAAAGTTATCAATTTGTACGTGTATAAAAGTATACTAACAAACGGAGAATAAGAAAAGTGCGCAATGCATTATAGTTTCAATCTCTCCGTCGGAAAACTTGACAATGGTCACAACATATCAGAATTGCTGTGCTGCGCTGCGGGTGCTTGCACTTCATACACATATCGCTACAATGGGGACATGAAAGCAGGACTAATTGCCGTTATCGGCCGACCTTCCTCAGGAAAATCAACGTTAATGAATAAAATTTGCGGGCACAAGGTATCTATTACCGCCCCCTCTCCACAAACTACCCGTAATACAGTTCGTGGTATTTTGTCCGAGGACCGCGGGCAGCTGGTATTTTTAGACACCCCCGGATACCATAATTCAGATAAGAAATTCAACCGCTACCTCAAGCAGATAGCCCACTCAACACTGGAAGAGAGCGACGCGATTCTCTACGTGCTCGATCCGCACCGTCTTCCAGGAGCTGAGGAAATCCAGTTAATGCAGGTACTCGCAGCCGGCAACAAACCGGTGATTACCGCAGTGAATAAAACAGACCTTAACCCTCCACAGCTTAAAGGGGTGCAGCAGAAAGTAGTCGAACAGCTTCCCCATTCACTCATCTACCCAATTTCAGCACTGAACGGTTTTGGTGTGCGCGACCTGGTAGCCGGCCTGTTTTTACAGGCCCCGGAGGGAGAGCTGATGTACCCCAAGGAGTACTACACCGACCAGGACCCGGAGTTCCGCATCACTGAAATAATCCGCGAGCAGGCGGTAAACCGTACGCGGGAAGAACTTCCCCATGCCGTGTATGTAGAAATAGCGGATATGGAGATGCAGGAAGAACGCCACCTTTTGTGGGCCCGGGCGGTCATTTTTGTTGAAAAGGAGTCACAGAAGGGAATGCTGGTTGGAAAAGAGGGCAGCATGATCAGAAAGATCAGAGTTTCCGCCGAACGCGAGCTGAGAGAGTTGTTTCCCTATGCGGTAAAACTTGACCTGCGTGTAAAGGTTGATCCCAAGTGGCGTACTCGAGACCAACTTCTACAACGACTCATACACTAAGAGCCGACCTTTACACGTAGCGAGAGAGGATTTCCAGCACTTTCTGTTTACCTACCGTCATGATAAATCCGGCTAAACGCGGTCCCTTCTCTTTTCCGATAAGGACCATGTATACCAAGCTGAACAGATCTTTCGGCTCTAGCTCCTCACTACGGGCTACATCGTAAATAGCGGTCCCCAAACTTTTTTCATCATGTTCATCAAGTTTTTCGACCTCCCCTTTGAGCCCCCGCAGCATACGCTTCTTCTGCTCATCGGTCTCCACCAAGGAGTCTGCAGCTGTCTGCAGACGAAAGCGAAACTCCTCCGGGCTGAAGCGGGTAATCCAGTTCCAGGCGCACTGGGCGCGAACCCTCATGCGTCGCTGCTGTTCCTCATCCAACTCAAACAGAGAGAGCACGGTTTCAATATCCCCTCCGTTGATCTGCAGCAGGTTGCACAGGTGTCTAAACGGCAGCTGAACCGGCATGGTTTGGGGAACAGCGTGAACCTGAGAAAGCTCGTAAATCCGGCTCTCCTTCTGACGTTTTTTCTCGCCGACTTCCTGTTCACCAAAAAAGATTCGCTCGCACTTATCGTAATCCTCGTAGATTTTAAGCACATCTAAATCAAAGGAGATTGCGAACTCACTGTTTGGCCGGGTACCGGCAAACAAGTAACGAACAATCTCCGGTTGATAAATCTCTAATACCTCGGGAAGGCCTACTACTTCGCCGGAGGAGGATGAGATTTTTCCACCACGCCCCTTAATGCGGATAAAGTCATATTGAAAGGAAACTGGAGCCTCACCGCCGTACACCTCTTTCACAATCTTACGGCCGGTATCGAAGGAGCCTCCCTCGGAGTGGTGATCCTTTCCAGCCGGTTCAAAATCGACTCCCTCCTGGCGCCAGCGCATTGGCCAGTCTACCCGCCACGGCAACTTTACCGCGCTTGTTTCACGCAAATCCAGGGTTTCCTCATTGCCGGTATCTTCACAGCGGTAATGCAAACCCCACTCTCCGTCCCATCCCAATACCGTGGTAGTGTCACGGTCGGTAAAGGTGCTGAATACCGATACGGGCCACCAATCTTCGGCAAGAGGCTCGGTGCGGTGTTCATTTAAGATACTGCGGATGGTATCACGCTGTTCCAGAGCAATCCGAATCCCTTGGGCGTAATAAGAGCTACGGTAGCGCTGGGCCTGGTAAATATACTCCGGCTCAACCCCCACCTTCGGTAGCAGCTGTTCCAGAGCTTTCTCGTTGGCCTCTGCATAACTTGAATACCCCGAACCGGTATCCGGTACCAGAGTAATGGGCTTGCGAAGATAAGTCTCCAATAGCTCCGGGTTCGGCATATTCTTCGGTACTTTGCGAAACACATCGTAGTCATCCCAGGAATATATAAAACGAACCTGCTTTCCCTGATCCCGCAGGGCCCTCACGATTAGTTCAACCGAAATAATCTCGCGAAAGTTACCAATATGCACAGTGCCTGAGGGAGTGATACCAGATGCACACACATAGGTATCTTTTTCTCCCTTTTGACGTAATATTTTTTCGGCAGTACTGTCTGCCCAATGAAATGTATTTCCCTTCATAGCCGTGCATTATAGCGGTAAATTTGGTATTGTTCAATGGAACAGCTATTCTAAGTATAGATAGTGCAATGCACTATCTATACTTAGAATGCCACCAACTGTGTTGATTTACCAAATTTTGCTAAGAAAATGAAGCAAATTCGAAAGTCGAAGGACTTTCGAATTTTGAATTGCTGTCAATGGAACTTAAAACTCCCATGTGTTAAGATTACAGTTAGCATACAAATGCGCCGAGATAAGGGACATACAGGTGACTATGGGGGAAGAGTGAACAAGCTGTTATTAATTCTGGTAAGTGTATTGCTGCTGCCTACACTCCCAGCATGGGGAGAAACCGGTTACGCATCGTGGTACGGTGGAAAGTTTCAAGGCAGACAAACGGCAAGCGGCGAAATATTTGATACCAACAAACTGACAGCCGCCCACAAAACCCTCCCCTTCGGTACAGTGGTGGAGGTTACCAACCTAGACAATGGAAAGAGCATAGAAGTTCGCATCAACGACCGAGGTCCCTTCGTGGAAGGCCGCATCATTGACCTCTCTCGAGCTGCCGCCACGAAGATCGGAATGATGAGCACGGGTATAGCACCGGTAAAAGTAGAAATAACCCGCAACACTTCAGATAACGCTCATGGATACTCCTCTTCACCGGAGCTCTCACACTATTCAATCCAAGTTGCTTCATTTTTAGCACGTGAAAACGCTCAACTCCTGCACAGCCGGCTTTATGACCGTGGTTTGCAGGTTGAATTCGAAAAGTCGGACAGCGGCCACACTCGAGTGGTGCTTCCGGATGTACAGGAAACTGAGTTAGATACATTACTGACAAAACTGGCAACTATGGGCTTTAATTCGGTGTTGGTCCGACGCCACTTCCCGGCCAATTAACACTAATGCCTCCTTTTGTTCTTCCCTTGGAAGGAGGCTACACTAACTCTGTAGGTACCACATCAGCAATTCAAAGTTTGGAAGTTCATAAACTTCCAAACTTTGAATTTGCTTCATTTTCTTTACAATATTGTGTATTTCTAAACGGATGGAGGCATTCGAATTATAGATAGTGCATTGCACTCTCTATAATTCGAATTGCTGGTACCACATTTATGTGCTTGCTAAGAGTTCAAAGCTGTCGTATCATTCAAACAGTGGAATTTGCACAAAGGAATTGAGGCTGGAGTATGGAACTGCTTTCTTCACTTAAAGAGATACAGGCTGGTCAAAAAAACCGCATCGAGAGCAAAAACGCTCTATTCTATGCCCTGCTCTTTTTGTCAAAAAAAAAGACTCGGTCCACCGGCATTAAATTTCTTTACACTATCTGGTCGCACTTTTTCGCACCCCAGTTAATGACGCAATACAAACTTCGAAGGCGCCCGGTCGCCTGGGTAGATCATCCCTTAGATAAAAAAGTTCCCTTCAAACCGCACCATGTTTCAATTTATTTAAGCTTTACCAGTTTGTGGCTCAAATCTATCGGCTTTATCTATCGTGAATTCGGTAAGCAGTCCTTAAACGAAATAATAAAATTTGTTGAAGCCCTTACTTCTCTCTATCTAGAGAGCTCAAAGATTTTTCTGCAGATACAGTCCACCACCAACCGTCCACGTTATATCGGGGGATTTTACTTTCAGGTGATTCACCTATTTGATCCCCACCTGCACTGCATTCCTTCGCTTCATGTAGAGATCGTATGCCTAAATTACACCTTCATGAGTAAGATTATAAACAAGCTCGCAGCAAATCCGGCGGAGTATCAAAGTGAAAAAGATTACCTATGGAGGCAGGCGGTGCTAATTACCGACAGCATCCTTTTAATTAAGCAGCATAGTGTAAATTGTGTTGCCGCAGGATTGTTCACCCTCAGTTCCAACAACTACCCCTTTGAGGAAAAAGATGCCTATCTAATAATCGATACCCTGTTTACCGGTTCGGGGAATACTCTAGCGGCCGGAGAAGAAATACGAGACTATATTCACAAGCTGTACCAGCATTTCCTAGAGGAACACCGCAGTAAAACCAATGCAAAAGTACTAGTCGATTTTCTGCACGCCTATCCACAAAAAAAGCAGGGTACTCCCCGCGACCCAGTATTCTCACAAAAGGCCCCCGCAAGTCGAAACTTCGCGGGAGCCCAGGAGTGATGTGAAAAACAGTATTTAAGCAGCGTAGCCTGCTTTGAGAACTTTTTCATTCACCGGATTGAACTTCCGGTTTCGAGCTGATACCGCCTCTTCCAGCGCTGCGACAGCCGATTCCACTGAGGCTAATTCCGGCTTTTGTTTCAGCAGCTTACCGATAACCGCCATATTCGCTGAGCGGCTCGAACCATTTTCTTCGGCAATTTCATTTGCCGCAATATCCACCACTGTGATATCGGTGCGACTTGGTTTCTCATCGATCAATGAACTGTTGTAAATTAACAGCCCCCCCGCCTTAACACGTGGTTCAAACTTTATAAGAGAGGGTGTATTCAACACTATAGCGATATCCGGATGAAAAACTACCGGAGAGGCAACCTCTTCATCAGAAATTATTACCTGACAGTTCGCTGTACCGCCGCGCATTTCAGCTCCGTAAGAAGGAATATGTGACACATACTTTCCCTCGCGCATACCTGCAATACACAAAAGCTTCCCCGACAGCAACACTCCCTGTCCGCCGAATCCAGCAAATATTATTTTTTCAGTCATACCCTTTCGCTCCTTTTGTCCTGTTCAATGTCCTGTTTAACTTACCAAACTTACCGGTCTCGAAAATTTCCCAATGGATAGTAGGGGACCATAGTATCTTTTACAAAGGCAACTGCAGTCTGCGAATCAACGCCCCAATTGGTCGGACACATCGAAAGGACCTCAACAAATGAGTATCCCTTTCCTTCAGCCTGATTTTGAAGGGCTTTTTTGATTGCTTTTTTAGCCTTCATAATGCTCTTTACATCATGCACGGAAGTACGCTCGATAAACACCGG
>Ga0209925_1001047_pt1 | contig 13992 bp, 10 predicted proteins | sample SalPonR2_A_D1_MG_FD_185702 | JGI IMG/M metagenome (GOLD analysis project Ga0209925, IMG submission 185702) | Salt pond soil microbial communities from South San Francisco under conditions of wetland restoration - Salt Pond MetaG R2_A_D1_MG... ...
TTAACATCATCTGTGATAATTCACCGGTTTCAGCTTCAGATAGTGTAATAACAATTCTATCTCCTATACCTACTTCCAGATTTTCTGCCATCTCTTTTCCAATAAGAACACCTCTTTTGTTATTTTTGTCTAAAAATTTACCTTTTATTATTGAATCATCAATCAGAGATATTGTTTTTTCCTTTTGAGGGTCTATTCCATTTATCATAACAGGTTTCATGGTTACTGGAGATGATATTGTTCCCTGGGATTTAACTCTTTTAGAAAAAGCTTTAACAATTTTTTCATCTTTTAATTTTTTCGTAAGCAGGTCCTGGTTATTAATAGTTTTTTCAAGTTCTTGTGTTTCTCTGTAATCTTTATTATGTATTTGTGCTTCTCCCATGTATGTTGAGGTAAGTGATTTAATCATGTTATCCTGCATTCCAATCATTATTGCATCTGTAAATATTAAAGAAGCAATCCCAATACCTATTGCAATAGCTGTTATAATTGTTCTTCTTTTATTTCTGAAAATATTTCTCCAGGCTAATCTTAAATATAATCCCATTTTTCCTCCTGTAATGGTGATTAATTTTTCTAAATTTAATTCTTTAAAACATTCTCATTACTTCTGCAGCTTTTGTTTTTGCAGCTTTTATTGCAGGAAAAAGACTAACAAAAACTCCAGATAAAAAAACCGTTATTGCAGGAATCAAGTAACTCCTTAAATTTATCTCCCCTTTCATGTATTCAAAACGCATACCTCCCCACTCAATCGGTTCTGGAAAAGCAATTCCATGTTTTGAAAAAATATAATTAACAGCAAAAGCTATAATTGTTCCTATAATAATACTTATAAAAGCAAGAATTGATGTTTCATAAAAAATCATTTTTATTATCTGAAAGGGTTTGGTTCCAAGAGCTTTCAGGACCCCATACTCTCTTCTTCTTTCTAAAACATTCATTAATACAGTGTTTAAAACTCCTATGGCTACAACGAGAATAACAACAATTAATGATACCCACAAACCTTCCATATCAGCTTTCATGGCTCTATAAAAAGATTTAGCAAACTCTTTCCATGTTTCTACAGACAAGTTCTCATTATTAATCTTATCATCTAACATGTTAGATGCAGCATCAACATTCTTTAATTTATTAACATTTATAGCAATTTCATGTATTTTTTCATTAAGAACAAACAAGCTTTGTGACTGATTAATTTTCATGTAAACAGATGAACGATTACTCATGTCATCTTCTAAATCAAGAACTCCTCTAATAACAAACAGCTCATTAGCAATAGAACCATCAGCAGCCTGGGAGACTATAACCAGTTCATCTTTAATATCTGCATCTAAAAATTTTGCTAAACCTTTACCTATTAAAACTTCTTTTTTAAAGTTTTTCTCAAAATAGCTCCCTTTAATAATTTTTTTATCGATATTGGTAGTTTCTTTTTCTCCAGAAATTTCAATTCCAATTATCTGTGCACCTGAACTTTCTTCTCCAACTGATACAAGCCCCCCAGTGAAAATTCTTGTAGTCCACTCAGTTACAGATTCAGTATTTTTTATTTTATTTTCAATATTTTTATAATCATTGATAGTCTTATAAAGAGTTGGTTTGTTCAAATATCCCTTTTTATGTATTTGAATGTGCCCCAGCCTGTTTCTTGTAAAATTATCAATAATATAATTATAAGAACCATCCGCCCATGCAATAAAAAAAGAAGCAAGAATAAAACCCACAATCATACTTAGAGCTGTAAATATTGTTCTTCTTTTCTGTCTGATTAAATTACGTAGAGCAATTTTTAGAATTACCATTTTATCACTTTCTTAAATTTCGCAGGGTAAATATAGATTCTGATATGTTTATATTAAAATCCGCCTCTAAATATTCAATCACTGTTTTATGTCCCTTTTTATCTTTTGGCATCAACTCCATAATAGATGGTATTGTTTTATTATCAAAATTTTTTACATTTTTAAATCTCATAACCCTTACCAGCTTATCTTTTTCATCATAGTAATTTTCCCAAACAGGTATGTAGGAATCCTTCTTTACAGCTAGTAAAACGTATCCCCAGACTATTGGCCGATTTTCTTTGGGTATAGCTTTTATATAATAATATTTACCTTTATCCTTTTCATTTTCTACAAAATTGAATTCCCTTGGTTTTACAAGGCTGAAATTATAATCCTCCAAAAAGGTATATTCACTAACCAGATCATCATTAGTAAAATCTGATCCCATCCAGCTTGCCATCATCATTGAAGGAGGAATTTTAATAACCTTGTTTGTATTTGGAAGATAATTCCACATTTGATTTTTAACTCTTAATGTTGCCACACCTTCTTCCTTTTGTGGTTCAATTATTCTTATAAATGTTTTATCCATGCCTTTACTCCAGGTTTTCATTTTTAGTGTTCTATTCCAGTGCGGAGTTTTTATTGTCATTTCCATTAGAGCATAGCTTGAATCACTTCTATATAATTCATCAACTTTTTTTACTATATCTCTTGCCAGATTAGAATCACTTTTCTGAGAGTAAATAGTTGTTAATAATGATAAAAAAATAAATATAATTATCAGCTTTTTCATTTTCCCTCCTTTATAATTGTAGACCTTCATAAAACATCTTTATCCTTTCCATCATTTCATTTCTAAAATCTTTTTTCTTCATCTCTTTAAAGTAATAAAGATATCCCATTGTTTGAGCAAAAAACATACTGTAAATTGAAAAAGATGCTTTTTCTATATCAATATTTTTTTTAATTAAATTTTTATTCTGCATGTATTCTAATAGTTCTTTCAAGTCATTCAATGCCATCTCATCCAATTTTATTCCTCTTTTTAAAAATTCTTCATTGCTGAACATTATTTTAAATAGCTCCTTATAAATATCTTTATCCCAAATGAAAAAGATAACTACATATTTATCAATCCATGTATACAAAATATCGAGGGGATTCTTATAATTAGTATCTTTAATTTTTTTGATAATACCCCTATTTTCCACAGTAATTTTTCTGAACTTCTCTTCAATGATACTAATAATCAAAGAATTCTTGGATTTATAATAATTATAGAGGGTACCGACTGCGATATTTGATTTTTTTGCAATATCTCTCATTCTTATTTTTTTCAATCCCTCACTTTTAAATAATTCTAATGTATTCTGATGAATGATTTTTTTTGTTTTTTCTTTTTTTCTACCCATGAGCCCCATAATCTTACTCCTTTATTTATTTATGAACACGTTCATTTATGAACATGTTCATAATATAATATCATTTAATCTATTCGTCAAGTCTAATTAGTTTTAAAAATGAATTCCTTTTTAATATTTATCTATTTTGATTATTACTAGAAAATTATTTTCCCCAATAAACAAAAGAGCCCCAGTAATATGGATGGGAGTATCTTTCATCTTTTATTAAACCCCTTTTCCAGTCACTTATTACATGGCAATAATTATAGGTTTTTACATTAATTTTTTTATAAAAATTTTTCATTAAATTATAGGTAGCTTCATCCTCGATTCTCCATAAAGTTGCCAATACACTTTGAGCTCCTGCCTGCAGAAAAGCCTCCTTCAATCCTACTACTCCTTCAGAATGAAATATTTCACCAAGTCCCGTTTCACAGGCTGATAAATTTACAAATTGAGCTTTTATGTTCATATTAGATATCTCATCAACAGTTAAAAATCCATTATCATCACTCTTAAAATCAGAGAATTGTGATAATACAAGAGATGATTTTCCCGGCAATACCGTGGAAATATCACCATGCAAAGCAAAATGAATAATTTCATAGTTTAAATCTTTTTTTAGAAGGTTTTTTATTATTTTTTTTGATATCTCCTTCCCCTTATATAATTCAACATTTTTAAAATTCTTTTTTAATAAATTTATCTCCTTTAATGAATAGGGCAGATTAGAATATTCAGAAAACCCGAGTTCTTTAAAAGATTGATTATTTTTTTCATTAAAATTTAAAATATTTTTATAACAAATATCCATTTGGTTATTATAGCGCCAGGTATCATAAATTGCTCCACCAAAACCAACTATTTTTTTACTTTTGTAATTTTTTCTCTTATGTAAAAGATTGAATGTTTTAAGTGAGTTACAGTACTTAATATTATAATTTTCTATTAGATATTCATTTTCTTTTAACAATGTTTCAAAAGGTAAAAAAGATAACCACCCATCCGGAATAATTATAATATTTTTATATTTTTTCATCTCATTTCCAAATGGGTTTATTAATAATTTGTACATTATCCCTGATAACTCTCTGATATTTTTTTTATTCTGTAATGATTTTCTGTAAATAGAAATTATTTTTGAGAACCTGTTTTTATTATCTTGCAGATAAATTTCTTTCTCTTCTTTTTTAAGATTAAATTTCATCCGGGAACTATTTTTAAAATCTTTAACTAACTTTTCTGAATATTTATTAATTAGTTTATCTATTAACTGATTTTTATTTATAATTTTTACTTTAATATTATTATTACTTAATAAATAGATTACCTTCTTTTTTTTATTCATGTTTGAATACATTAGAATACAGCTATCTTTTTCCAGATATTTTTTGAAATCAAAAATATTAAAATTACTTTCATTCATCTTTTTTCTTAGATGAAGATTTAATAACTTTCCATGATACGCATCTGTAGTTCGTACCATTCCATAAACATTATCGGTTTTCTCATAAACATAAATAAGGTATTGATAAGCATCCAGAACTTTATCGAGAAATGACCTTTTAAAATTTTCATCTGCTTTTTTATATATTTTTTCAAAATATTCTATCGCATTGAGAAAATATTTTTCTGCTTTTCTGTATTCCTTAGTTTTATAATAGAGTTTTCCCAAATTTGTTTCTAAGATAGCTCTACTTATTTTAGATTTATCATTACCATAAAGCTTTAAAGCTTTTTTATAATATTTCCGTGTTTTCATAAATTTATTTTGCTCATAATAAAGGAATCCAATTAGATTCAAATCTTTTGCCTGATGGAATTTTCTTTCTTCGTATTGAAGATTGATATTATAACTTTTTCTATAATATTCTAAAGCCATATTATAATTTTTAATTTGTTTATATAAATTTCCAATAGATCTATAAATAAGTGATTTATGCCGGGGAGTTTTTTTATCTTCCAGTGCTATTATAGCCTTATTAAAAAGAGAAAAAGCCTCCTCAATTTTTCCAAAATAAGTATATAGCTCTCCTTTCATCTGATAGCAATCACTTATTCTCCAAACATCATTAATTTCGATGGATATTTTTAATGCTCTATTAACAAAATCCAGAGATTCTGAATATCTACCAAATAATTTTTGTATAGTAGCAAGATGAAGATAACAAACAACAAGATTTCTTCTCTCTTCTTTTCTCTTCTTCAAAAGTGGAATTGTCTTTTTATATTGTTCATATGCTTTATTATAATAACCAAGATTAAAATAACAGTAACCTATCTCTGCAATTGAAAAACTAATTTTAGAATCATCTTGATTCTTGGATTTTTTTTCTCTCTCAATAATTCTTTCAAAGTCTTTGATTGCTTTTTTATACTTTTTGTTTTTGAGATAAAAACTTGCCCTATCAAAGAGATTATCCATCCCTGACTGGGAAAACAAATTACTCATAATTAGTAGTAATAATAGAATAACCAAAGTAATTTTTCGAATATTAATATCTATCAATATTTGAAATCCTGAATTCATCTATTATGCCCTCTAATTTACCATTTGCTGACCAGTTATTTCCAATATAAATATTATCATACAAAAATTCTTTATCTTCAAGTGTTTTGAGTTCTGTTTTTAACTTTTTCACCACACTGCCATTAATTATTAATTTCAGGATTCCATCAGAAAATGAAAACCCTACATGATGAAATTTCTTCTTTTCTAAAATTTTATCGCTCTCAAGAAAATATCTTTTATCGCCTTTTCCAATGAAAATTTTTAAACTATTCTTTTTTTTACCAAATTGCAATTTAAATACATTAAAACTCGGAGCTAAATTTTTATTTCTACCATTACTTTTTACAGCAATAATTCTTCTATTATATTTACTTGTATCATCTTTTAACCATACACAGGCTTCTACAGTTATATTATTAATAATATCAAGTTTCTTACAATCTTTAATCATTGCATTCATGAAACCGTCAAATCTCATCCCGCCATTGAATTTCCCTCTATCAGTCCATTCTGCAAAGTTAACCTTTCCGTGCAATCCATTTCCACTTGAATCAGATAAAATATTCCCACTCTGCCCGTCAAAATGATATAATACAATCGTATTTTGATCTGGTTTAAATGGACTATCGGGTCTATCTTTTGCAGTTAATATTGGAAAAAAGACAATAATAGCTATAAAAAGAATTATATTTTTCAAAACAACCTCTTAACTCCACCCACAATTTAAGAATAATATCTTTATAATTTTTTTCAATATGATTTTTAAAAAAGATATAAAAAGGGAAGAAATAAAATTCTTCCCTTTTTATTAAAGATTTATTTTAGATATTTATTACACCAGTCAATCATTTCTGCAAGAACATGCAGATTAGATTTTCTTGAACTATATCCATGCCCCTCATAGGGTAAAAGAACAAGTTTAGAAATTCCTCCATTTCCCTTTATTGCCTGAAACATTCGTTTTGATTGTAAGGGATATGTCCCCGAATTTGGATCATTTTCTCCATGAATTAAGAGCAATGGTTCCTTAATTTTATTCGCATGAAAATATGGAGATACTTCAATATAAAAATCAGTTGCTTCCCAGAGAGTTCTTCTTTCATGTTGGAACCCAAATGGTGTTAAAGAACGGTTATATGCTCCACTTCTTGCTATACCAGCTTTACAAAGATTGCTGTGTGCAAGTACATTTCCTACCATAAAAGCTCCGTAACTATGCCCGGCTATCCCAACTTTTTCAGGATTTATTATTTCTTTTTTATCAAGATAATTTATTACAGCTTCTATACTATCAACAGTTTGATCAATAAATGTATCATTTACTGTTTGAGGATCTCCAACAATTGGAACCGAAGCATTAATCACGGCATATCCTTTTAAGGTTAAATACATTATTGAAGATTTCCAGAATCTAACAAATGTATTATCAGTAGATTTCAGCTGTCCGGCAACATCTTTACTTGAATATTCAAGAGGATATGCCCAGATAATAAGAGGTACTCTTTCTCCTTTTTTGTATCCAGAAGGCAGATATAATTTTCCATTTAGTTTCACTCCATCTTTTCTTTTATATGTAATTAATTTTGTTTTTAGATTTGTAAGTTCAGGATAAGGATTTTTATTATCTGTTATTTTTTTTCTAATCCCTTTGGCTAAATTCGAGTAGTAATAATTTCTTGGAGTTTTTTTTGTCTCATGTCTAATTAATATTTCATCAAAATTACTGCTGAGAACTGCATTTATTGTTTCAAAAGAATCTTCCCTGCTTTTATAAATAATATTTTTGTTTTTATTATTATAATTATAGCTCATTAAATACGGATATTTCCCCTTAGGTGAATCTCCACTGTTATTGATAAAGTATATTTTATTATTTTCCTCAATAAACACATTCATGTTATTCTCTGTTTTTTTTGTTACAAGCTCTCCTTTCTCCGCATAACTGTTTCTATAACTCCTGTTAACTATTTCAATTTTATTTCTATCCTTCAAATTATAAAAATACCCATAAAGCCACATCTTATCCCTGTTATATTCATAAAATATTAATCTATCTTCCTTTTCAGACCATTCTACCCCTGAAAACCTATTTTTTGTTTTAAATAATTTATTTTTTTTATCACTAAAAGGAGCTTTTAAAGAATAAATCTGATCTCTGTACTCAACTTTTTTTTCAGGGTTTCCTTCATCAAGAGCATCCACCCAAATAATTGTTGCAGATTTTAAAGGTTGCCATTGAAAATATCGTGGCCCTGAATAAGTTCCACCAATGGGAATTTCATCCTGAACATCTCTTTTTTCAAGTAATTTAACCAATTGACCTTTGCGATCTACAATTTTGAATTTTTTTGAAAAATAATAATGAGGAACTCTATAAGAATATGGTTTTATAATCTCCTCAACTAAAAAATATTTTTTATTTGGAGATATAGAAATATCTGAATATATCCCTTTAATGTTAAAGAAATCATACTCCTTATTTTTTGCATCAAATATTACCGGTTGAGATGTAAAATAATATTCAAAAAGTTTTTTATCAAACTCATCTTTTAATAAATTTGTATAAGTTCTCATTTTAGATTCCTTTTTTCTGGTAGATTTTATTGTTGGTGAATCAGGAACCCTACTCCTTTTTGGCTTTTCTTTCCTATTTTTGGGGATAGAATAAATTAATAGATCATGTTCATCAATCCATTTAAACCCTCCATCTCCAAATGAATCATTAACTTTAATTTTCTTTAGTAGCGTTTTCTTTTTCTCAGAAACATTATATATGTATAAATATATACCATTTCGTTTACTTATACTAAAAGCAACAAATTCTTCATCAGGTGATAGTTTTATATCGCGAACAATTACATCTTTTGAAATATCTATTTTTTGATACTTATCCCTTTTTATATTATAAACCTGTATATTATAGTAAGGATATTTTTCAATTGGGCCGTTCAATTCGGGGGATATTTCTTCTCCGGCAAGTTCCATTGTGGGACGTGATAAAGTTTTTAAGCTTATGTTAGTTCTATAATTAATTTTCAAACCAATTTCTGAAAAATTATCCATCCTCATGAATGAAGGATTGTTTTTGTTGTAAATATCTAATATTTTTTTTGATGGCTTTTTATATCCATCCACCGCTAAAATAAAATTTAGTGATATAAGTAATATAAATAATAAAAATAATGACTTTTTCATAATGTCCTCCTTATTTCAAACAATTATAACAAAAATAAATCTTTTTTCAATTACTTCTTTTTACGAAATAGTTTATTTGCGTTGACAGATAAAAAGTTTACTCATAAAATTAGCATATATATGATAAAAATAATGAGAAAACTATATAATTGGGTATTACACTGGGCACATACTAAGTATGGTTCTCTTGCTCTTTTTGTTCTTGCTTTTGCAGAAAGTTCTTTTTTCCCCATTCCCCCGGATGTTCTTTTAATAGCTCTTGCTATATCGATCAATAAAAAGGCTTTTAAATTTGCTATAATCTGTTCTCTGGGTTCCATTATGGGAGGAATATTTGGATACTATATTGGATATGAATTATGGTATGTAAACAACAACTTCTCAGGATTTGCCAACCTATTTTTTGATTATATTCCCGGATTTACAGAAACTCTTTTTTACAAAGTAGTGGGATTGTATAACAAATATTCATTTTTAATAGTATTTAGTGCTGGTTTTTCCCCTATCCCATATAAAGTCTTTACTATTACTGCAGGGGTAACCAAAATTAATATTTTCAATTTTTTACTTGCTTCAACCATAAGTCGTTCATTGAGATTTTTTATTGTTTCTGGATTAATTTATAAATATGGGAAACCAATAAAAAGCTATATTGATAAATATTTTGATAAATTATCATTACTTTTTGTAATTTTAATAATTCTGGGATTTGTGGTAATAAAATATATTTTCTAATAAGAATTATCTAAAATTACCATTTTTTATTTCTATAAAAAACCTTCATGGACTTTTCAAAAATTACCTTTTTTATTAAAAATAAAAAGATCTAATCATTTGATTTCAAATTCCGCATGAACTGTAATTTTTATTTCTTTATTTTTTGAATCTGTATTATACATCCCTCTTCCGGAAACATCTGTAGAATAAGGTTCAGTAATTTGAAAAACTCCCTGTTTTATAGTTTTCAATTTTCCAGTTTTTCCTCCAAGTGTTTCTAATATCTTATCAGCTCTTTCCCGAGCATTAATTGTTGCTTCTGATAGAATCTCTTTTTTTATATTTTTTAAATTAGAATAAAAGTAGTTTAATTTACTATTTTGTATAAAAACATCTTTTTTTGCAAGTATAGAAGGATTTAAAGCAATTTTTTCTAATTTTCTCATTCTCTTTGATATAATAAAAACTGATTGTGTTAAAACAAAACCTGAAATTTCACCTCTTGAATATTCATTTCTAAAATTTATAGGATTTACCGTAATCTCACTGCTTTTTATCCCGGAACTATCAATCTGATCTAACAATACTTGATTCATTTTATCTATTTTATCATACCCCTGTTTCAAATTATTCAAACCAGCTCTCTGAAAAAAAGAAAATTCCCATTTAATAATATCGGCCTGGTAAGCCTTTTTTGCCATACCAACAACTTTTATTGTTTTATAATTCTTCCTTGTATTATAAAAAAATACCCCCAATATGACAGAAGATATTACAACAGCAATTGAAAATATAATACCAATTTTTAATTCTTTTTTCATAATTTTTCCTCTCTATAGTTTTTATAATCGTTTATTATCTTCTCATGATCAAAAGCTAATTCCGGTAATTCATTTATTGTAAACCATTTAAAATCACTGGCATCATCTCCAGCTCTTGCTTTATTTTCATCTATCAATTCACAAACAAATACAAGAGAAATTGTTCTTCTATCTTTATCTCTTTTTATGGAATCATAATAATTTAAAAAATCTTTTACTTTAATATTTAAATTGGTTTCCTCTTTTAATTCTCTAATAACTGCCTCTTCAGCAGTTTCATCCCAGTCAATAAATCCTCCGGGAATTGCATAAAACCCTTTATATGGAGCTCTTCCTCTTTTTATTAGAATAATTTTCCCATTCTTTTCAACTATACCATCTACCACACCGGGTCTATTTAAATATCTTCCACATACAGGGCATGGATTTGGGTGTTCAGAAATAGATTTTCCCATGAAAACCTCCTTCAGAAACAAGGTTATTATATAATTTTATAGATTTTGGATGTAAAATTCTATTTTCATTAATTAAATAAACAATCGTTGTCTTTACAACATAAAAAAGTGCATCTTCAATGCTCTCATTTAATAGCTTTCGCGCCATCTTTGCTTCAGGGTAATCTCTCTCAGGTTCTGAAAAATCAATGATGTATAATAGTTTTTCAATTTCCGACATTTTAACATCTCCAAGTGTATGGTTTTTAATTGCTGCTAAAGCTTCACTACTTATATCTGAAACTTCCTGCCTTGTAATATAAGCCGATACATAGGAATGTAACAGAATGGGATTATATTTTTCGAAAGGATCAATCCCGTGACCGGATTTTAAACTTAAATCTTTTAATTTTTTATCTGAAAAATCCTTTGCCAGATCGTGAAAAATACCAGCATATTCTGCCTGTTTGGGATTTATATTATATTTTTTTGAAAACTTAATCATTTCTTTAGCAGTACTAATAGAATGATTTATTCTTTTTCTGTTTTTAAGGTATTTTTTTAGTATCCGAATATTATTTTTATCTATATTTATATTCATTATCATTTTTTTAAATCTTTTAAAATAACTTCAATTGCTTTTTTTAATTGTGGATCCCTATCATTTCTGACATCTTCCGGTGTATTTTCAATGTATATATCGGGTTTTACTCCAAAATTTTCAAGATTTTCACCTTTTTTGCTTATCCACTTAACAGTGGGTAATCTAAAAGTAGTTCCATCCATTAATTCAACATTATAAGTGCCTATAACTCCACCTGCAGTTGTAACTCCCACGACTTTTCCCAGTTTAAGAGCTTTAAATCCTGAAGGAAATATTTCAGCATTACTAAAAGAATGTTCATTAATTAATACTACTACAGGTTTAGTCCAACCATATTGAGCTGGCTGTTCGGTCTTTTTATCCATGAATCTATGTTTTGAATAAGCATAGATATTTCTTTCAAGCATTCCAAGAAGCTGTCCACCTATATAACCTCCCCCATTATTTCTTACATCTATAATAAGAGCTTCTTTATCATAAGCATAGCTACCGAGTTCTCTTTTAAATTTGATTAAATCTTCATTCCCCATCGATCTTATATAAATATATGCGACCCTGCTATTAGTTTCTTTTTCTACTTTTTTTCTGTTAAAATATGTTTCTTCCTTCCTGTATAAATTATTATAATCCCGCCAGCTTTTACATTCCACATTCTCAATTTTGCCTGCATTTTCAAAATATAAATCAACCTTCTTATTTACTTTGCCAAGTAAAGCTTTATCCATATCCACAGGAGTGCTAATTTTTTCATCATCAATTGATAATAATTTATCACCATACTTAACTTTGTTTCTTACATCTGATAAAATATTTATGTATTCAATTTCAAGATTTTTATTAAAACTTACACCAAAATAAGCAGTACGATAATTTGTATTATGCGACCTTTCTCTTTTCCCCCAGATTCCAAGATGCGATGCATTTAATTCTCCAAGCATTTCATCAATAATAGTATACAGATCTCTTTTCATGCTTATTTTATCTATAAATTCCTTATAATATTTTTTGACATTTTTCCAATTAATGCCATGCATCTGTCTATCATAAAAATAATGATATAATAATGACCAGGATTCATTAAACAATTCTTCGAATTCTTTTTTCTTATTAAATTTTTTAAAAACAACCGCATCATATACTTCAGTGTTTCTTCCGGTATAAGTTACAGAATTAAAGCTGCCATCTGAAAGAAAATATATTCTTTTATTTTCTTCATTAACCCTTAAGGAATCTATGCTTGATCGTGTTTTAATACGTCTTGCTTTGTTATCGTTATTTAAATCAACAGTATATAGATAATCATTATCTTTGTCTGATTGAATTAGAACAATTTTTTCTTCTTTACCTATATAAGCAATATCATCAATACTTTCATTAGAGGTCTCATAAATTACTTCCTGCTTTTCCTGAATTATGAAATCATCATCTTTTTTAATATCTATTCCATTATTCTCATTTATATCAATATTTAATTTAACAACTTTATTTGAATCAAGTCCATTGACTATCCAGTAAATCTCTTTTCCATTTTTTTTCCAAACTGGCGAATAGCAATCCTCAGAAGTCATACTGATATTTCTTTTAAAACCACCATCCCTGCTTATAATATATATTTCAGAATTATACGCCTCATTATATCTGCGCACTAAAATTTTCTTGCCATCAGGCGACCATTTAATACCTGAAATTACAGGCATATCAAGAAGCAACCTTTCTTCATGATTTTTCATATTATGAATTTTTAGTCTGCTTAAATCTTCAACATATAAAAGATATTTGCCTTTAGGTGAAAATTGCAGCGAATCTTTTATGGATCTACTATTTGTTATTTGTTTCTCAAATTTACCATTTTTATCCATTATATGTATATTTTGAAATCCCGATTTTGTCGATACAAAGGCTATAATTTCATTATTTTTTGCCCAGACAACTTCTTTTTCCCAAAATATTGAGTCCGTTAAATTTTTCGGGTAAACAGTATCATCATTTTCTTGATCCGTATCATTAAATAATAAATCTCCTTCACAAACAAATATAATGTTTTTCCCATCTGTTGATACCTCAGCTTCACTCATATTACCATACCCAATTTTATCAATTTTTTTATGAGTAAACTGATAATCTGAATCAATTTCAAAATCTAAACGTTTCAACTTGTCCGTATCAGTATAATAAATAAACGGTTCAAAATCTGCAATAAAACTAAGAGCTCTTCCATCTTTTGTTCCATACAGCCACTGAACATCCTTGTTTTTAAAATCGGTAACCTGTTTTAATTTCCCTGTTTTTAAATTTTTTTTAAAAATATTTGCATTTCCCTTTCGATTGGAAATAAAATAAATTATTTCTTCTTGTTCTCCCCAAACAGGAAAGGTATTCATGTATTCATCTTTCTGTATATATTTTATTTTATCTTTATTCTTATCATACATAATTAAATTACGTGAATTACTTCCTTTATAATTCCTTCTCCATGTTGCTGTACCATCACTAAAAGATAAAAACTGATT
>Ga0209925_1001049_pt1 | contig 13985 bp, 17 predicted proteins | sample SalPonR2_A_D1_MG_FD_185702 | JGI IMG/M metagenome (GOLD analysis project Ga0209925, IMG submission 185702) | Salt pond soil microbial communities from South San Francisco under conditions of wetland restoration - Salt Pond MetaG R2_A_D1_MG... ...
CCTCCGCGGCGAAGCCGAGGCCTTGAAAGTACTCCGTTACCTCAGGGGAGGGCCCGCAGTAGCATAGACGTCCTCCCGAAAGCAGGACGACCGTCGTGGCCAAGGCAAAGGTGTCAGGAGAGGGCTGATGGATGGTGGCAATGACTGTGCGGCGTTGCTTGGCCAATTTGTGGACGAATGACATGACTAGCGGAAAACCAGAGGGATGGGGAGCGCCTTGCGGTCAGTACAGCTCTTCGACCGAGAGATGTGACGCAGCAAAACACCAGAAAGCACACAGCCTGGGCCGCCACCGTTCTTACCTTCGTGCGCGATCACGGAGTCGAGCCCACTGGTCGGCTCGTCCAGGAAGATGAGGCTGGGCATGGTCATGATCTCCACGCCGATGCTGAGGCGCTTTAGCTGCCCCCCTGAAATGCCTCGGTTGAGAGCGTCGCCACAAATGCTGTGTAGACACACGTCGAGTCCCAGTAGTTCGGCCACTGCACCCACGCGGCTGTCGCGCTCGGCCTGGGTGAAAACTTTGCCACTCATCCTCAAGCGGGCCGCGAAGTGTAAAGTTTCTTGCACGGTCAACTGAGCGATGTGCAGGTCGTCTTGCTTCACGTAAGAACTTTCATGCCAAAATGTGCTGTTCCGGGGCTGGCTGTTGAAGGTGACCTGTCCGCGCAGAGTCCCCAATCGCAGACGCCCGGCTAAAACCTCGAGCAAGGTTGTCTTCCCGGCGCCGGAGGGCCCCATCAGATAACAAAGCTCACCTGGTTGCACGCGCATCGACACGTCGCGAAGCAAAAACTTCCCATCCTTGTTCCTCAGCTTCCTCTCCCGGCGAGTGGGCAGTGGCACCGCATAGCTGACGTGAGTCGCTGAGACTGTGACCCCTGTCTGTGACCAAGACCCCTCTCCCCTCTCGGCTGGTGACTTGATTCGCAAGCGCTGGTAATCCGGCCGCAATCCTGGCTCCATGTTCTATTATACTGTATGAAAAGGCATAAAATCAGGACGCGGGGAAACCGTCAAAGGCGACGAAAAGACATACACCAGACACCACAAGGCATCAAAGCCAGAGTGCAGCTGCAGGCAGAAGTACTCGTCACTATCGCCGAGGGATGGAAAGCATGCTGCCCACCAAGTTGTGAAGCGTAGAAGGAACTGACGTTCATTGGGAAAAATTGTCCGCTCTGCGACGTCGGCAGCATGGTGCACGATTCCATCATGCGCGCAATGATGTCCCCGTGTCTTCTTTAGAAGAAATTTGAACAGGCGGGCGAGATGGCCTCCTGGGCGCTCGCCGAAAGCTTCAAGGACGGAGGGAGGGGAGGCCGCAGAGGCACTTGAGTAAGACATGAAAGTCTTTTGATTCGGAGGCAATGAAGACCGCAAGCATACACATTCTCTGCTTAACTCATATGGATCCCCACTTATTTCCGCCGGAGAGAGCCGCAAAGACACAAGAGTACGACAAAAAATCTTCTTGTCTTTTTCTTCGGAGGCAATTTGGACGCAACCGTACTTTCTTTCTTTTTGATACACATGTGTCCCCATAATCTTCTTATATACACTTGATCTTCATGAACTAGTACATTTATAGCCGTCGCGATCTTTTCTCTTGTTTCCCCCCCTTCATTTCAGACCAAGTACATGGGCAAGTAGAAGGTAAGGGTCCCGACATTGCCCGCTAGCGTCACATGCAGGACTAGGCAACTATCCTCAATCATGCAACAAATGGCGGAGTCGTATTTCATCGTCATGAAATGCAATGCCGACAAAAACTTGCGCGAGTCAAGCTTGATAGAGCAGCAAGCCGAACCTCCTTCCTCTGTGCGCCTCATGTCCTCGTCGCCGTCCGTCATTCCTTCCACATACCGCGGTATTAGATTGCTGTTGGAGCATGTGAGAAAAAAAAGTTGGCGATTAAAAGTGTCAGCGAAGGACTGCACAGGGAAATAATTTTTGAAAGCAGCCCCCCCCCTTTTGCCAGTATTCCCCTGAAGTACCTGTAGAAGGTCTGCACGTGGCACCGATCGTTCTGCAGACGCAACCTTAATGCCCCGGTCATGTCCCCATCTACGAAGCAGAAGCGATCCATGATCTTGAAGCGCTGAGTAGAGCATGAAGATAGACGAGAGATAGAAGGAGAAAGTAGGCAGGATTCAGTCATAAGAAGCGGACCATAGGGCACACGAAACGGAGCGGCTCTTCGAAATAGGCACTCCAAAGAGCGATCGAGCCCACCGTAAGGACGCCACCCCTTCCCTGCGATGCGAACACACGCGTTATGACTTCCCGACTTTCTTCCCACCTCCAAGACCGTGCGCATGGAACGGTTGTACGGCAGCTCGAGCTGGACGCGTGGCATGGCCACGTCGGGCGGCATGTAGTACTGGATGTCGGCTGCGCGCATGACTCTGATGGGGACCTCGTGGAGGAGTTCCATGTCCAGGGCCTGGGGCAAGGAAATCATGCAGGAGGACCTTTTAGTTCGTGCACGGAACCGTCTTTCGTGTCATTAGTCTCTACTCCTCCTCGTCACGCCTCTTGGCAAGCATTGACAGTCTCCTTTTCCCTCCCCAGTTACGCCCAAGACGCACCCGCGCCTCCAAGCAAATGCACGGCTGACCAGCACGTTTAGCCAGCTTCATTCTGATGAAATGTGCGGTTTTGGCAGAGGAAAATGCCTTGATCAGGTTTGAAAGTCCGATTTCGAAGAGAATGGAGTTGTTGGCCAGAGAGGCAATCCGGTACTCCGAGAAGACCTTCTCCTGTAGTAAAATGAAAATGAAAGCCGAGTGGCGACGAAGAAGACAATGAATAGCATCCTCAGGAATTAAAGTAGGAAAAGATATTTCCTAATTTTAACTTTCGCGGTAGTCTGTGACATATGCTCTGCCACAACGTCTCGAAGCCAGACCCCTCAATTAAAAACGAACCTGTTGAATCTCGCTGAAGGCACGGACCTCATCGCTGCCCAGTTTAGGGGATGCAAACCTTATAGACCGCTCTGACAGGTAAATCAGGCACGATGGGCCGAATCTTTCAAAGCACTGCGCCACGCCTGAGTGGAGAGAGGCCGATGATGGTAAGAGATGAGGAGGTGGGAGTTGCAGGGAGTGTGACAGCCTTACCGTTCAAATTGCCGAGATCTTTGGCTGCCAAACCCGCTCGGAACTTCATTGGTTTGGTGACGTTTGGGCCTATGGGTATGACATATATGGCCTGCGATTAGTTTTCGGAGGCAGGGTGAAGTACGGACTCGTGTGCGTGCTCGTCGCCTCTTGCCCCTTCTCGTCCTCTCAGTCTTGGCGATCCTCCTTGGCCGGGAAACGCCGTGCGTCGCTGCACCAGGTGTTGTAATAGCACATGAGAAACACGAATATAAAGTGGCCTGAACGAGCTCCTCTATCGTCATAGTCACACTATTTGGAATTAAGGCTCGACAGCACTCTGACAGGCTATCCCCGCAGCTTAACCTCCCGATCCTAATATAATAAATAATGATAGATGTTATACCACAAGTCCTTCAAATAACCCTGCAACATACTTCGGGCTTCCACGATGTACTATATAAACACATGCAACGGAGAGAATTGTATGACTACCATCGTCCAGGAGCCTCAAATGAAGAAATGTTGCTCCAGGACTCCTTCACTTCCCCCGCATCATATTCTACCACAAGGCAAAAGTTGAAAAGGCTTTGAACTTGATGAGAGATTAAGCATTTATGTCTTATTCTATTTTCAAAGCGCAAATACAGATATCAATCATTTTTCAAACATGTTCATGTGCTCTAGGCTGCGCTACGCATTCTGCTGCTGCTACAGCTGCGACGAGTAAAAGTCACGGCTCTAGTCACCATTCGACCCCATCTGCAGTCTCGCTCGCTATCTATCCGTGTATCGGCCGGGTTTGTAATGGAAACCAGTTGCGACGAGCGTTGTGCCGTCATACAGGGAATCTCGGTACGTAATGCCGCTCTCACCCGGAAATAGTGAGAGTCACATGTATTCCAGTAAGGGAGCAGCACTTTCACGGCTCATGGTCCTCAATGGGTTTCTCAATCACCACATGAATCACACATTCTCACAGCACCGCAGCGAACTCCCCAAACTGCTCTCATTTTTGCGGGCCGCATGCCTGGACCCTCTTCTCCAAGAGTCGTGGGTAAGCAGAGAAAAGGTGCTGGCACCGGCCTCGATCGATAGAAGGCGGCGTGCTGTGACTCTACGGGACGAGTTTATTGAACGCGTAAGCAGCAGTACTGAAAGTCCGCACTTGCATTTACGCTTGAAGGGATCTTGTCGGCAACAAAACGGAGGCAGTACAGGTTCTGAGGGGGGAGCAGGGTTGGGAGGGCGGAGAGGGATGAAGGGGCGGGAGAGGACCCAGCGTGTCTTAATGTACGAGGAGAGAGACGTGCGTTCTAGTGCGGAGGTGCTGATTCGACACCGGATTACGACGCCTGTTTACGGGGAGGACGTGGCGGGTGAAGAGCCGGAGGAGGATGGTGGGGCTGGGAGGGGAGCCGGGGCGAAAAAGGAAAGAGCAACTACGACAGTCGCGCGAGCGGAAGTCGCTCGTAACCAAGAAGAAGGGGCCTTCGAGACTTTTCTTCGTTTCCAAGGATGTAGTGTGCAGTCTAGGGAACTTTTGAAGCGCGGGATCAGGTGCCAGCTGACAGAGGGTGTACGAATCTCGTTGTTCAGGATAGAAAGAGGACAGCAGGAGCTGTCGGGGACCGGGGGGGGCGGAGAGGGAGACGATGCAGCCATGGATCTGCTCTTTGTTGAGCTCGAGGCACCAGTGGGCGCACACGGAAGCGTGCTGGCGAGTATAGAGGCTGTGAAAGAGGCGGCGGCGTTCTTGCGCGGGTAAGTCGTGGTGAGCCTGCATAGTCATGGGGTAATAGGAGAGGCATAGGAGGACGGCAACACAGGCTTTAGGGGCGCGTTTTTTCAATAAGATTTATCGCTTATGCTGGAACATTTTTCCTGGTGCATTGTACAGTTCAGTGGCCGTTCGGCCTCGCCGGGGCTAATGATGGAGGGCAAGAGCGGTCGGTAAGGCGAACGAAAAGTATGCGTGTGATAGGGAGTAGAGCATGAAAGTCTCGAATGTATCCCGGTAAAGGGCACAGTGCTGGATATAAATACGTACATTGCAGTAATTGCATTCGCTGATTTTGCGATTCGGTCCCTTCATTTCCGAAATCTCCATTTGCGTGCTCTTTCTTTGAATTGCCGACAGCCACACAGTCTGGATTCGCTTTGACTCGTTCGCGCCGTCACACTCCCACTGTCATTCCAGCCCTCTCGTCATCTTGGCTTCGACTTGCTCATGGCATCCGCCTCTTAGCTCCGCATGGGGCCTCCATCCCTTTGCCCTCTCCTACTCCTTTCCCTCCCTCTCTCCGGTAGCAGTGGGAATACACAGCAGCTTGCTCGCATTTCTCCATAGCACCCCTTCCCGCCATTTCTCCTCCTTTGCTCCTTCTTTTACTTCGTCAGTGGACGTCCCCTCTCCCCATAAAATCTCATAATTTTTCATTGCGGAAGGCCAGGGCCTCTGACGGCTTCCTTCCCCCTCAGCCGCGTCCACCGGGGGGAAGAACGGATGGTCAGAGCCCCACATGACCCTGTCTTTCCCAGCCTCGCCCAGGAGCGCTCTTAGGCACTGACAGCCCGCCTGATGATATACTACGCTGTCGAAGAAGAAATTACGCCGCAGATACAGCGAGGGCGAGAGCTTTAATTTTCCGCCCTTTCTTCCCCCCCTTCCCCACACAAATGCCGGGTCATGGGCCACGCAACTGTCCAAGCGTCCAGCAAGGAAAGGCAAAGTACCTCCCGAGTGCGCCAGAAGGACTCGTAGGTCAGGATATCGGTCCAGGTACCCCGAGAGCAGGAGACGCGCGGCCGCCACGGAGGTCTCGAAGGGGAAGCCCAGGGCGAGGGGGAGGACGTGCCCGTAGTCCCCGTTCACCTCTGACCCTTTCCCGACGCCGTAGTGCGGGTGAATAAAAAGCACCAGCCCTAGCCGCTGACAGGCCTCGTACACGCCATCCATGAGCGGGTGGTCCAAGTGCTGCGCGGGCAGTATCACGCCACGCATGGTGGAGGAAAGGGGGGGGGTGGCAAGCCGCTCGAGTTCCCGGACGATGGCGGGAAGTAATTGGGAGGACTGAAATAGAGGATGCAGGGGGAGGAATCCGAAGCAGAGGAAGCGGGGAACAGGGGCTGAAGAAGGGAAGGACGGGGGGGCCGGGTAGGAGGAGGAGCAGAGTGCGTGAAGCTCGTCATTGAGGTCTTGGGCGACTCGGAGGGCGTCCAAGGGGGGCAGGAAGTCCAGCCAGGGATTGGCGGGGGAGAGGACACTAGTTTGTATGCCTTAGAAGAAGGTAAAATATCATCAATATCATCCAACTTTCATGGAGCATGTATGTCGTAGTGATGCTGAGAAACGCCACTTAGGTTATGTAGTGGTACATAGAGGAAGGTACGATTTGGCTCAAAACAGTAGACGCTCGACATCCCTCGAGTACACCACCGAATACAAGCGAGAAGTACGTCTCTTACAGAATTAAGGCAAAACAATATAGGATTTTGCGCATACCTCTTAAGAAGTTACGTCGGACACATCTATTTTAAAAAAACTCAAAGTTTGCCGCATGACCTACCGTGTACATCCATGAAAGACAGCTTCTTCTCGACACTCCAGTATTCTCTACCAATTGGACGACCAGATGATGTACTTTCGTCGGCATCCTCTCCTGGCAATATCAGAAGGCGCTCGGGCGCGTCCGATGCGCTCCCTGGCGGGGCGGGAATGATCCGCGGAACCTCTGCCCGGCGTCTCAGCAAATCCATGTATCCAGGCAGGTACAAATGGGTATGGACATCGATGGTATTTCCGAATGCAGCCTTGCCCCTTATAGCCCGGTACGGATTTGGAGATTGGTACGCCTCCGAGTTGAGGGTGGTGGTATGAATTGGTGAAGACCTTTTTCGAGGAGGTTGGCGAGGGCAAGGACGACGGGCTGATCTCGACGCAAAACCAGAAGGTGGATCCCCGATGCCTTTCTGTGATAATCCACGGGTTCCATATTTTAAACCTCTGCGTAGATGCGCCCTTCCTTCCATGCCACTGTACGATTGTATGGGGGAGAAAAGGCGCTTGGCAAAGGGGCGGGGACAGCCTCGCGGGTTTTTGCCGGCGCGTGCGTTGCACTTTTCCCCTGCACTTCAACTCGAGGCCCTACATAGCCACACTGTTCTGTTTCCCGGAACCGGAAAGGGGCCCACCGGGGCTCCGAGCATGCGGGCACGCTCGAATTTTCTTAATTTTGGGGTTGCTTGTGTCATTTATCCTGTCTTTTTTCGCTTTTCGTTGGCTGTACAGTTTTGAATCATGCTTGACATCATTACCCTTCTAGCTAATCCTATTTCGGAGAAGGTGTCAAGAGATTTTGAGAACATTCTTTCTCACATGAAAAGGTCGATAAACCTTCAAAGTGTTGAATTTGGTCATAGCTTAAATTTCAATACGGACATGAGGTCTTGCTTACGAGGTTGCATTCGGTATTCCAGGAATTGAGACAAGAACTTATTTTCCTTTTTCCTTCCCACAGGCAAACATCAACGTTCTGTCTCTTAACAAGTATTTGTCCTTTGCGGAGAACAAGCTAACCAATTGCAATCAGACGATGCATCGCTATAAACATTTCGCCATACGTGGCATATATGGTCATTGGGGTCATCAAGGACAAGGCTATCAAATCATGTCAAGTTCCCTTCGGGTGACACAGTCCCGATCCGCCTCCCACGTGCCATCCTCTTCAACAATCCCAAGTTTTACCACCCTCGTCGAAATGCAACAAAAGTAAGGAAAATGTTGCATCTGTTATGTGGACGTACTCGAAAAATCCATTTGATTCGCGCGTGCATCGTTAACCTCCTTTTTTTTGCTTGACAGTGTCGCTAGGACACAGGGTAAAAAGGACTTTTTGGGCTATAAACCTTGCCCTAGCAGCAAATACAAATGGATTACATACCAGGCCTTCAATGATATGGTTGGCAAGGCCAAATTTGTGCTACGGGAAGCAGGAATTGGTCCTGGGGACAAGGTAAAGACGTAATAATTATGATGTCATTCGCGTTTGATGCGTGATGCCGGTCGGGCAGCCCATTTACAGCTTTCTTTCTTGGCCATTTCACGCTGTAAAAATATCCATTATTGTGCAACCACTTGATATGTACGAGGGTTTTGAACTTTCTAGGCTGCCCATTAGTCAAAGGTCAAGTAGACGTGATTTGGAATCAAGACGCATGCCAAGCCTCTCAGAGAGGAGGCAGGGTGATATTGCGTGGGTTTTTTTTCTTTGGCTTCTAGTCCCCATGGCTGCATTTTCCATGAGTCATGTCAAATTTGGACCAGTCACACCTAAAGTAACATCTGACCGATTAGGTGGCAGCTCTAAGCGGCAACCGTGTGGAATGGGCCGTTGGGTGCATGGCGTCACTCAGCCTGGGCGCGACGTGGGTGCCGATGTATGAGCAACAGCGACTAACGGAATGCGAGTATATCCTGAGAGACTCGGGCGCTAAGCTCTTGCTGGTAGGAAGCAGGGAGGCTTACGATAAGACCCGGCATTTCCTTACGCGCCCTTCTAGGAATCCTGCTTTCGCGCAAGGCGACGCGCTTTCCGTTATAAATATGCAGGAATCGAAGACTGTATCATCTCTAAAGGATATTTGGACCTTCGACGTAGATGTTCCTGCTCGCATGGCCCGCGTCACTGGGGTAATGGCTGCTGAGGCGGACGCCTGCTTTGCCTCTGCGGTCGTTCGGCCCGACGATGTCGCTGTCCTAATTTACACATCTGGAACTACGGGGACGCCGAAGGGAGTGGAATTGACTCACAGAAACCTTTGCACTAACATTGAAGGAATGTGGGAGGTAGTGCGACCTGAGGACATGCCTAATGCCCTCTCTTTGGCATTTCTGCCGTGGGCGCACAGCATTGGTATGAACTGCGAGCTATTCAACATGATGAGCCGCGGGGCCCGTGTTGCCCTCGCGCAAGATATGACGACCATTGCGAGTGACATCAAGGAAGTCCGTCCTAATATCCTGTTCGCAGTACCAACACTCTATAAAAAGGTGTATGATCGCATTCAAGATAAAATCACATCGCAAGGGAAATGGAGTCGGTGGCTGGTTGATAAAGCGGTGGCAGTCGCGGAAAGAAGACTGGAGATATTGCGAGAAGGAAAACGAATGAGTCTCGGACTACAGGCCCAATATGAGGTGCTCGACCATATCGTGCTCAGTAAACTTCGAGACACATTAGGAGGACGTGTGCGAATTTCGCCAGTGGGCGGGTCCAAGATGAGTTTACCAGTCACGCGTTTCTTTGAAGCGGCCCTAGGAATAGCTATCTTAGAGGGCTATGGCTTATCGGAGACCAGCCCACTCTTGAGCATAAGCCGACCAGACATCCAAATTCGCCGCCTAGGGTCTGTCGGACAAGCAGTGAAGGGAGCGGAACTGGCCGTTGTGCGTGACGGGTTGCGTGTGCCAGAGGGTGAGGAAGGAGAGATCTGGGCGTCCGGGCCCATGGTCTTCAAAGGGTACTTGAAGAAAAAAGAAGAGACTGCGGCTGCATTTGGGGAAATGGACGGGAAAAAGTGGTTTCGTACCGGTGATTTGGGAACGCTTGAACAAGGATTTCTGACGGTGAGTAAAGAAATGGGGGAAGGAACCAGTGAAAGGCGGGGAAAGGACAAGGACTTATCTGCCTCTTCTAGAAAAACAGAAATTCGGACTCATCCGGAAGTGCAGGCATTCATGCGAGAAAATATCGTGCTTGCCTGTAAAGACAAGATGAAAAGATAAGGGAAATATTTATTCTCCAACGGACAGGGGATCATCAAAGCAGCAAATGCAAGCAAACTCACAATCTATTACGCATTTGATACGATGTTACAGATTACCGGCCGTCTGAAAGAACTCTACAAGCTTGAAAATGGCAAATATGTATGTGCGCCTGTGGTTGAAAAAGCCCTTCTTGAGAGCGAATACATCTTCCAAGTGGTTCTGTATGGAGCCGATCTTCCTTTCAACACCGCGCTTATTGTTCCCAATTGGGAAAAGCTCACTGCTTGGTGTGTCAGCAAGAAGCTTCCTGGTTTATCTGCCTCTTCTAGAAAAACAGAAATTCGGACTCATCCGGAAGTGCAGGCATTCATGCGAGAAAATATCGTGCTTGCCTGTAAAGACAAGATGAAAAAGTATGAAATGCCTCAAAAATGGCTTCTGCTCGAGGAGCCTTTTACTGTGGAGAATGAGATGCTGACCCCCAAAATGAGTATCAAGCGCCACGCGGTCATCAAAGCATACGGCTCTGCTTTAAATGCCATCTATGACCAGGCGAACGTAGCCTCGTATCCCAAGAGCCGTGCGAAAGAAACTACAGACACACTACAGCCTTATGAAGATGCTCTAGCAGCTTGATATCCATATAAAAGCTTAATAGAAGTGCTATTCAGCCTTGAAATACAAGAGTTATGAAAGAAAATGTGAGGTGTACGCTCATGAAACACTGATGCAAGTCGAAATTGCCTGGCCGACACCAAAAGATTGCCCCAAGACAAAAAGAAGTCACTTCTGCTGTAACCACAGGGATTTATAGCACCAAAAAAAATCGTGATACACGCTGAAGGCAATCAATGATGGCGTCTGTCAACCGTTTTACGTGGTAGCACACAGTCGGAATAGTTGGCATGCGGAAATGGAACGCGCGAGCAAAGCGCAAAGACAACTACTTCAAAGACAAGCAACTTTCAGTACATGGAGACATTCATGGTATATTTGAGCCGTGTAAGCAAACATCGAATTATTGAAACAAGAGGAGGCGATCTACTGAACGAGGAGAAAGAATAAGCTGTACGTATTTAAATCATTCAGTAATACAGCTTCAAAAACATGCTCTTTCTTCTTTCATACGTTCGTGAGATTTTTCTCCATTGTCTCTCGTAATATCTTTTGCAAGCATAGGAGGGTCAAGGCGATGCCGAAGCATATGGGCATAACATTGCTTCAGTTCTCGACGATACTCGTCCGCCTTGAGCCTCTCTCGATCATAGCTCTGCGTTGCGTGGGACTCATCAAGCTGAGCAATTGCTAGCATTTCGATTAGGATCTGATTTTTAAATTGAAGTGTAGCAATCTCCTCAATTGAAGCTTTGGAAGCCGCCTCCGCCTCTCCGTTAAGCTTCGAACGATAATCCTCTTCGCAGCCTTCTGGACGGGTCACCCGCTGCTCCCATCGTACTTCGCTGAGCTGATCTGTCAATTTTTGTAATTTCTGTTCATACTCTCGGTGAATTTTGTCATCAACTTGCCAACCGTGGTCGGTGAACACCAGTCGTGTCTTTGCTGAGGTCCCTAGTGTCATGTCTAAGCTTAAAATATCCTCTTCACCCCGTGAATCAACCATTTCTCCGTATCCTGACTCAAAACCCTCCGAGCTGCTGGATATGGCGGAGGACTTTCCAGTTAACGACCAAACACTTGCGTTGGTCTTCAAAGTTGAGTTTCGAGGTGCATCAGAACTTCCCAAAAGCTTTCTGTTTTTCCGCATGACCTTGCCCTTAAAAGAGGACGATAACTTTTTCAATTGCGAATACGATGACGAAAGGTAGGGCGATGGCAGATCCCCAACGCCTAAAAAAAATGACATTAGACTTTCGAAATGATGTGCCAAAAATATGCCGGACTCGTATGTTGAGGAAAAATCTGCCAGGCATCTTTCTGAATTAAAAGAGGGATGGGCCCGTGGAACAATCGCGGTAACGGCGGGCGCGCAACGGCCGCTCGCTTGACGGCTCGTTGCCCGTCCGTTGCTGCCAAGCCCTGAATTTCAAAGGCATCTCGCGCAGAGCAGCTCCAGACCTCAGCTCTTTCGCTTGACCATGCTCAAGAGACACGAAAATGGATCCACTGACCTTCAATTTTGAAACAGCATGGTGGCCACCCGCAGTAAGGCAAAAGGGGCAAGTAGGGCTCTCGTCTCCTCGCCTTCCCCTTCGGCGAGTAGAAGACCCATCCCATCAGACTTGTCCAACCGCCTGTGGGATGCCTTTTACGTGGTACTGCTGTTGACGGCCCCCCTCAAGCTTCTTCTTGACGTTCCGGTTGATGCTTTTGGGCGGGAGTCTGCAAATGCCCGGAAATATATCTTGGAGCAACTGGGTCTGGCAGCAGCAGGATGCTCAGGGGTGGTCTACATGGTAAATGTGATGGGAGAGTATTGCCGACGAAAGCAACAGACAGGAAAGGATTTGTGCAAGAAAGGCACACCATTAGGAGAAGTCCCTATTCCCGAATCGCAGGGCTTGGCGCCGGGCATAATATACCTGATCATCATAATTGCATGTCAGCTGCTGTACACACAAAGCCCTGAAAGCTTGGCCAACTACAATTCTTCTCTGCTCTCAATTTGTTTTATGCTCTTTTTGGGCTTTGTCGATGATGTACTGGTACGTAGCGCAGGGGCCGGTCATCCGGGAAGTGCCAAGGGATTTTTTTCTTCTCGATGTGCAAAACCCAGAGACCAGAGTCAAGCCCCTGGTTCCCGCCATCGCCATCCGATTACTCCTCTTCACCTTTTTCCTTGTCACTTTTCAATTTAGGACCTCCCTTGGCGATTCAAACTCATTCTTCCTCCAATAGCAACACTCCCGCTCCTCTGCTCCTACAGCGGCTCAACTTCCGTCATCATTCCCAAGCCTCTTCGAGGTCTTCTCTGGCGACACAGCGACGGGGGAGGCCTGACTCCACTAGGACAGCTGCTCAGTTTGTTTGTCACCATTGACGGACAAGCTCAGGGGAAAATTGTGGAGTTGGGGCTCTTTTTCATGATCTACATGGCGTTGTTAGCTGTCTTCTGCACGAACGCGATCAATATCTACGCGGGGATAAACGGCCTTGAGGCGGGGCAGTCGCTGGTGATCGCCGTGGGAGTCTTGGCTTTCACGCTAACGGAGATTCTCTATGAAAACGATGGAAAAGGTAAGGAAAGAAAAAGGCATGGGAGCACGGTCCTTGAAATCTACGGACGCCCTTTGTATCTCATGCCCTCTACACCTCCGTCAGCGAGTCCCACCCAGGTTCTTTCCCTCACGCTCGTCCTCCCCTTCATTGGGGTCGTCCTAGGACTCCTCTACCACAACTTCTATCCCGCACGGGCCTTCGTGGGTGACACCTTTTGCTATTTTGCCGGCATGACCTTCGCCGTGATCGGCGTCCACGGCCACTTCTCCAAGACCCTCTGCTTCCTCTTTCTTCCTCAAATCGCCAATTTCCTCCTCTCTCTCCCCCAGCTCTTCAAAATCGTGCCCTGTCCCCGACACAGACTCCCTCGTGTGGACCCCTCTCTTGACCGACTCCTCCCCTCCCTTTGCCCGTGCGCGAGCGAAGAGCACCGGTGGGCCAAGCGCCTCTTCGGGCTCCCTCCCGACAGCGACCACTTTATCAATCTGACGCTCATCAACGCGGTCCTCAGAGTGGTGGGCCCACTCCACGAGCGAACGCTTTGCCTTTTGCTGCTACTTCTGCAGGTGGTCTGCTGCCTCGGCACCATGTTTCTTCGCTTCTACCTGGCCAATATGTTCACATGAAGGTGGAAGGAGAGGACGATAGACGCGATGGATCGAATGTGTGGGGGGGTCAGTGATCCGGCGCGTAACATCGTGGGTTTGTAAAGAGCAACGAATCCATGCTTCTCGACTCAACGGAAGCGATCAAAAAAATTGTGCTTTCTTTGGGGTGCTGACCCAGCTAATTTACCCTTTACATTGCCAGCCCGACCGCCGCCCTTGTCATCGTTTCCGGCTTCCATCCTACATGGGCAGCATCGTATCCCATTTTTTCCGCCGACCGGTCCGGAGTTTCTTGCGCAACCGCACGCAGAAGGCGAAGCAGAGGAC
>Ga0209925_1001054_pt1 | contig 13964 bp, 7 predicted proteins | sample SalPonR2_A_D1_MG_FD_185702 | JGI IMG/M metagenome (GOLD analysis project Ga0209925, IMG submission 185702) | Salt pond soil microbial communities from South San Francisco under conditions of wetland restoration - Salt Pond MetaG R2_A_D1_MG... ...
CGTAGCAAAGACGCCCGGGGTCGTCCCTTTGGGCTCCAGATGTAGTAATGACTGTATATTTAGTTTAATCCTTAGACCGCTTCTAAGGATTCATTTTAAACTAATAAATTTCTCACTGTCTGCTGCTTTCTTCTATTGCTTGGTTTTTCGCAGGCTTTCAGCCTTAAAAACAGGTAAAACTGCCTTATGCAGGAAGGTCCCCTTGAATTGGGAATACATAATTCCCCTTGTGGTTGAAATAGCCAGGGCATTGATTTCATCCAGAAATTCCTGGGGAAATTGAATTTTATTGCCTTCTCCCTTCAAACTTTCAAAGTTTTCAACAGCAAAAATACAGCTTGTTTGCAGGGTTGCCATCTCCACTTTTTGATCCTGACTTTTTACCATAACATTGGTGATTACAAAAACCAGCTTGTTCTCGTCGCTTACCCTGTGTTGAAGTTTGAGATCAAAATGAAAAGCGTTATAATCTACATTTTGGTCTGAAGGATGATTCATTGCCAGGTTTAACAATTCAACAGCATTTATTTTGTAGGTAATACCTTGTTGGTTAGCTTCTTGATTCATAAGCAAAAAATTGTTTTTTAAAAGTTTGTTGCAAGGTAATCAAATTACTTTATATGAGAAATTATTCTTTTTTTAATTTTAAAAATAAATTTAACTGTCTGATTTACTGATTTTATTATTCGTGTAAATTAATTCTATCCATTTATCCTCATTAATAAACCACTTTCCATATTGTTCCCAATCTTTCAGAATCTCTTTCTTCTTTAATTTTTCAAGTGAAGTTCCTTTTTTAATTTCCTGTTTAACCCTGTTAACAGTTTTTTGCAAAGTGTTTATATATTTAATTAAATCTCTCATATTATATAATCTTCCATGGCCGGGGACAAGTTTTGTATCTTCCGGGAAATTCCGGACAATGTATCTTAGGTTATCCAAATAGTGTTCAACCCTGCCTCCATTATTAATATCAATAAACGGGTAATAATCAGCAAAGATCAGATCTCCTGTATGAAGCACATTTGCTTTGGTGAAATAAACAATTATATCTGAACTGGTATGACCTGAAGGAAGATGAGTAAGAGTTATTTTTTCTTCTTTAGTATAGAGAGTCATTTCATCTTTAAAGGTTAAATCAGGTTGAGCATGAGCGGGGACTGGCTTTATCTTCTGTCCCATTACTTTATGTTCATTTTGGGTGTATTTTTTAACGTCTTTATGGGCTATTATTTTCGTATTTTTTCCCAGAACAATGTTCCCTCCTGTATGATCATTATGAAAATGGGTGTTAATTATGTAATCTATAGGAAAAGCTTTTAATTTTTTTAAGGTATCTTTTAATCTTTTCCCTGTTTGGGAATAACCTGTATCACTTAAAAGTGTCTGATTTTTCCCTTTAAAAACGATTAAATTAGTCTTCCCAATTGATAAAACGTATAAATAGTCATTAATTTCCTGAATGCTGATCCGGGGAGCATTGTTTCCATGAGATTGGAGGTTTGGCGAAAAGAGAACGATTAAAATTAAAATTACTTTTTTCATTTTTATTATATTTTGATGATTTTTATCAAAGATAGCTTTTTTTGAAAATATTGTATTTTGCAATAATCTATCTAAAAAAAGACATTGTGTTCCAATTTTATTTATTTTTATTCATTTAAATTTTGTTAATCCAATGAAAGAATCTTCAGGACATCTGCAACGAATTGCCTATTTTTTAATTATCCTTGTCATAGTTGTTTATGTGTTTATTGTTGGTAAATTTATAGTAGTTCCCCTTATATTTGCTGCCCTGTTGTCCATGATGATTATGCCTATTTGTAATTTTCTGGAAAGGTTTGTTAAATTTAAAATTCCTTCAATCCTGCTTTCTTTTCTGGCAGTATTAATTCCTCTAACCGGTATCATTATGTTTTTTTCATATACCCTGGGAGATGTGATTAAAGATATGCCTGCAATAGCTGGTAAGTTGAAAGAGAGTTCTGAATTGTTTTTTAACTGGCTTCATAATAATTTCGGCATTACCAAAGCAGAGAGCTGGACCTGGGTTAAATCTAATTTTTCTAAGATACTGGATGCTCCACTCAAGTTTTTTAAAGGTGGTTTGGTTTCTTCTACTTCTTTTTTGATTAATTTTTTTATGGTTCTGATTTTTATGTTTTTCTTTCTTTTATACAGGGGAGGTATTAAAAATTTTATTCTCGTGCAGTTCGGAAAAAGGACCAGGGAACAAGGAAGAGAAATTTTGATCCAGGTAAAATCTGTCATTCAAAAGTATCTGTATGGTCTTTTTACAGTTATCTTAATTTTAGCTATTCTGAATAGCTTAGGTTTATGGATTATTGGTATTGATTATCCGGTATTCTGGGCCTGCCTGGCTGCTTTCCTTAGTATTATTCCATATGTAGGAACAACCCTTGGAGGTATCCTTCCTTTTATGTATGCTTTTGCCACACCAGGTCCATGGTGGCAACCCCTTGCTGTTGTTGCCCTGTATTTTTCAGTACAACAATTGGAAGGCAATTTAATAACCCCATACGTAGTTGGATCAAATGTGAAAATTAATCCCTTTATTGCTATTATTGCGCTTTTAATTGGCGGTTACATTTGGGGTGTGGCAGGAATTGTGCTGGGAATCCCCATAGCTGCTATCATTAAGCTTATGTTTGATAATGTTGATGCCTTAAAACCGGTGGGAGCACTTATGAGCAATCATCTTCATAAGAATGAAAATGAATTCCTCGAGAAATGGGATGACGATAAATACAGATTGCCACAGTTGTTTTCTCAGAATAATAAAGATGAAGAATAGAGAAAAGTTTGATATTTAGTAATAGATAGAAAAAAGATACCTGAAAAAGAAACTTTTTCTTAATAAGCAGGTATTTATAATAATAATTTTAATAAAGAATATTGTGAAAAAGTTAGGGAAGCATACGCTGACTCTTATTATATTAATATCTGCTATAGCCGTTATAGCATCTTATTTGTCTGTTACAGCCACTAAAAATAAGTTGAAAAATCAATTATTACAGGACGCAAAGATTGCCTCAGAAAGCATTAATCCTGGCAGGCTGAAAGAATTAACAGGAACAGAAAATGACATTGGAAAACCTGATTATGAGAGATTAAAGGTGCAGCTCGAATCAATCAGAAAGTCTCATGAGCAATGTAAATTTTTGTATTTGTTAGGAAGAAAAAAGGATGGAACTGTTTTTTTCTTTTTGGATTCGCAATCTCCTGAATCTGAAGATTATGCTCCTCCCGGGCTGGTCTACCAGGAGGTTTCTGATGAATATCTTGAGGTATTTGAGAAAGAAAAGTCACTGACTGTTGGTCCGATTCGTGATCGCTGGGGGAAACTATATACCTCACTTATTCCTGTAAAAAATCCTGATAATGCTGAATTAATGGCTGTCCTCGGAATGGACATGACTGCCAATAACTGGAATAAACTTATATTTTATGATCTTGCTAAAGTCCTGGGAATAGTTATCCTGATTGTGTTTCTTGTTTATTATGTGCAGCAGGTACGTTATTTAAAAAGTCAAAAAGAGGCGGAAAGGCGAATTAAAGAAAGTGAAGAAAAATTCAGGAATATTTATAATAGTGCAAATGATGCTATTTTTATTCATGAATTTGAGTCGGGTAAAATAGTTGATGTCAATGAAACTATGCTGAAAATGTATGGGTATTCGTCTAAGAGTGAGGTTGTTGGTAGTCGTGTCGATTTTTTTAGTCCTGATTCTGGTTTTTATACAATCGAGCATGCAAGAGAATGGAGAGATAAAGCAGTTAAATCAGCAAAACCCCAGATTTTTGAATGGCGTGCAAAAAGGAAGGACGGGAGTTTGTTTTGGGTAGAAGTAAATCTTGATATAGTAAAGATTCTAAATGTAAGAAGGGTATTAATTATAGCAAGGGATATTACCTACCGAAAAAAAACAGAACATGACCTTAAAATGGTGGCTGACAGGTATCAGTCGCTATTTGAACAAGCTGCAGATGGTATACTTACAGGCAACAGCAAGGGAATAATTACAAAAGCAAATCAAAGTATATGTGAAATATCGGGTTATAAGAGGTCAGAGTTGGAAGGGAATAATATCAGCATGCTTTTTTCAGAAGAATCTTTGAATGAAAAACCTTTTCGCTACGATTTGGTAGAAGCCGGCGAAACTGTACTCAATGAGAGAGAAATGGTAAGAAAGGATGGTTCCAGGATAACCATTGAGATGAATACCAAAAAGGTGGGAGAGGAAATTTTACAGGCATATATTCGTGATATTACGGAAAGAAAAAAGGCACAGGATCTGCTTAGTGAAAAGAATAAACAATTATCTGAAGCTCAGTCTAAATTAACTGAATCAAACCAAAAATTAAGAAAAATAAATGAGGAGCTAACGCTGCAAAAGCAGGAATTATTAAAAGCTAAAGCAAGAGCGGAAGAGAGTGACCGTTTGAAGACAGCTTTTCTGGCGAATATGAGCCATGAGATCAGGACTCCAATGAATGGAATAGTGGGTTTTGCCCAGATTTTACTGGAACAGGATTATACACAGCAAGAGCTGAAGAAATTTCTTCAAACCATTTATTCTCAGTCTTACCATCTGATGAAAATAATAGACGATGTGATAGATATTGCTAAAATAGAAGCTAATGAACTATCTATTAATAAGGAGTTTTTTAATTTGAACGATCTTTTTGATGAGTTGTATGAAAATAGCCAGGTTGCAATGGCTTCAAAAAGCGGTAAGGTTCAGCTTGTTGTTAGTGATGAGTTTGAAGATGAAAAAAATAAAATCTATTCAGATCCTGTCAGGTTAAAACAAGTTTTTACAAATTTACTGGACAATGCTTACAAATTTACTGAAGAAGGAATGATTGAGATGGGATACAAGCATTATGGTGATAAGAAATTGCTTTTTTATGTAAAGGATTCCGGCACGGGAATACCTCAGGAAAAAACCGAGGAGATATTTCAACGTTTCAGACAGGGAGATGAATCTTTAACAAGTCAGTATGAAGGTACAGGGCTTGGCCTTTCTATATCCAGGGGAATAATTAATTTACTGGGAGGAGAGATTTGGGCAGAAGCCAATAAAGATAAGGGATCTGTTTTCTATTTCACCATACCATATAATAAAGATTGGATTGACCAGAGAAACAACATATCGACTAAAAAAAGCCTAGAACCCAAATGGGATAAAAAAACCATTCTGTTGGTGGAAGATGATTATGCCAGCAGACTGTTTATGGACAAATTATTGGCCCCGACAAAGGTGAAGATGATTACTTCGGAGAACGGACAGCAAGCATTGGATATCTTTAAACAAGAACATAAAATAGATTTGATTCTAATGGATATCCGTTTACCGGATATTAATGGGCTGGAAGTTACTAAACAAATCAGGAAACTAAATAAAAAAATACCTATAATAGCTCAGACCGCTCATGCAATGGGGAATGACCGCAAAAAATGTTTGGATGCGGGAGCAAATGAATATATTTCAAAACCCATTGATATTGATAAATTGTTATTTCTTATTGACAGATATTTCTAATTATTTATACCAGGTTTCTGATTACGACCCTGACCAATTGACTTACCAAACCAATCATGGCTTGGGAAAAACTGTTGCCGTTAATATAAAAGACTCAGGAATAGCGGAGTAATTCATGATTTTACGAGGCTTAAGAGAACAGGGAAAATAAAATCAAAAAATTTTTTTAAGTATAGATTAACCTGAGTTCGGGATAAAGCTGAGTGCAATATACATGTATTCGATATGTCAAGTTCACGTTAAATTATACTAATAATCATGCTTTTTTTTAATGCTTAAAATTTTTATATTTAATGTTTAATATATATTTATAGATTAAAGATATGCATATTAAAACTTCTGATCAGGAACCTTTAAACATGGGATTTGGGAATTATATTTGTAACTGGGGGTTACATATTGCAGGGCTTTATGAAACAGAAGAGGAAAGAGATGATATAATTTTCGGGTTCTTAAAACAAGGATATAAGGAAGGAGATCTTCAGCTTTATTGTCCGGTTGAAAGAACAAAAGAAGCTTTTTATGATGAGTTTGAATCTTTTTGCCCGGAATGTGGCGAGAAGTTGCACGACCCAAATAATTTTTCGGTCCTGAGTGCAAAGGAGCTTTATTATCCTGATGGTATTTTTTCTCCCTGGGAAATGGATAAAAATTTAAATGCATTTTATAAAGAGTCACAAAATAAGGGCAGAAGAAATGTACGTGCAACTGCCGAAATGGTTTGGGCGCTTGAAGCAATACCCGGAGTGGAACATTTAATGGCCTATGAAAGCAGGTTAAATTATTTCATTCCTGGCAAACCATGGATTAGTATCTGTTTATACAATGTAAACAAGTTTGATGGGAAAACCATTATGGGTGTTCTTCGTACACATCCATTTACAATTAGTGGTGGTGTAATATCTCAAAATCCCTATTACCAGGATCCAGACAAATGGCTGGCTGAAAATGCTCCTCAATTTTTATATCAATAATAATTTTTATGGTAGATTTAGGAAACGATTTCTTTCTCTTAATGCTTAATCTCTCTCAATACAAGAGAGAATCAACTGTTCTGAGAATTTATACAGAATCTTTAAATGATCTGTTCCCTCATTTGAATATTACTTTTGTTCAACATATTGAGGGAGATTCTGAAGATAGATTTGAAATAGGTACAACTGATGACCACTTTGGTTATTTAAAACTTACTGAAAAACCAACAAGGGAGGAACTCTCGCAGATACAGAATGCCAACCAGATGGTGGGGATTATCTTACAAAATATCAGGCAGAAAAAATTATTGAATAATGAAAAAGAATTATTAGAGGAAACAGTTGAAGATAAGGTTTTTGAATTAAAAAGGAGCAAAGAAAATTTTCGTATTACCATTAATTCTATTGGAGATGCAGTTATTGCAACAGATATTAAAGGTAAGACAACCCTGATGAATCCAATAGCCGAAAAATTAACAGGTTGGAAATTTGAGGAGGCTAAGGGAAAACCCATAGAGGAAATTTTCAAAATTGTAAACGCACAAACAGGAGATAAAACAGAAAATCCGGTCTATCAGGTTTTAAATACCGGAAAAATCGTGGGTCTTGCAAATCATACCAAGCTCATCTCTAAAGATCGCAACGAATATCAAATTGCTGATTCCGGAGCTCCTATCAAAGATGATGATGGAGAGATAATAGGTGTAGTGCTTGTTTTTAGAGATGTAACAACCGAGTATCAGCACCGGGAGAAGATAAAAAAGTCTGAAGAACTTTTGAGTGGAGTTTTTGGAAGTATCCAGGATGGCGTCAGTGTGTTGGATAAAGATCTGAACATTCGCTATGTGAATCCTGTGATGGAGAAGTGGTATGCACCCAATATGCCCTTAACAGGCAAAAAATGTTATGAATGTTATCACAACAGAAAAGAGCCCTGTGATCCCTGTCCTACATTACGTGCACTTGAAACAGGAAACCTTGAAAAGAATATAGTTTCAGGATTATCCAATACTAATGCTGATGTAGAATACCTGGAACTATTCAGTTATCCTATGGAAGATAACGAAACTGGCGAAATAACCGGAGTTGTTGAATTTGTCAGGGATATAACTGAGCAAAAAAGATCGAATGATGCTCTTGCAAAATGGCAGGACCTGATGCAGTATATTATTAAACATGATCCTAATGCCATTGTTGTTCTTGATAAAGACCTTAATCATGTTTTTGTCAGCCAGAGATTTATACAGGATTATAGGGTGCAGGAAGAAAATATTATCGGTAAAAATCATTATGAAGTTTTTCCGGAAATCCCTGAGAAATGGCGTGAGGTACACAAGCGTGCACTTGGAGGGGAGGTAGTAAGTTCAAATGATGATTTTTTTATCAGGGAAGATGGCTCAATTGAATATACCAGGTGGGAATGTCGACCCTGGTATGAATCGGAGAATGAAATTGGTGGAATTATTCTGTACACAGAAGTAATTACTGAGAAAGTTAATATCGAAGAAAAACTTCGTGAAAGCGAAGGAAGATTCCGTAATCTTTTTGAAACGATGGCCCAGGGAGTGGTCTATCAAGACAAGAAGGGAAACATTGTTTCTGCTAATCCGGCCGCTGAGAAAATTCTGGGAATTACCCTGGATCAAATGCAGGGCAGAACATCTATGGACCCAAGATGGAAAGCTGTTTCTGAAGATAAATCTGAACTTCCGGGTGAGAAGCATCCTGCAATGGTTGCATTGAAAACAGGGAAACCTGTGGAAAATTTTATACAGGGAATTTATAACCCCAAAAAAGAAGATTATGTCTGGATTATTGTTAACTCTATACCACAATTTAAAAAAGGAAGCAAAACACCTTACCAGGTTTTTTCTACTTTTCTTGACATTACCGAACGTAAAAACGCAGAAGAAAAACTTCAGGAAAGTGAAGAAAAATTACGAAATATCGTTGAACACAGCACCAACCTGTTTTATTCTCATGCACCGGATCATAAACTTACCTATATAAGCCCACAGAGTGCACATTTTTTCGGTTGCAGCCCGGAAGAAGCCAAAATAAAATGGACCGATTTCATAAGCAATAATCCTGTAAACGAAATTGGTGTTGAACGCACAAACAAAGCCATTGAAACAGGAGAAGCCCAGCCTTCTTACGAGCTTGAACTGCTGAATAAAAAAGGCAAACGGCTGTGGGTGGAAGTGCATGAGGCCCCTGTGTTAAGGAATGGTAAAGTTGTCTCTGTGGTAGGTGCTTTGATCGATATAACCGAACGGAAAGAAGCTGAAAAACAATTACAGGAAAAAGAGAAGCGATTTAAAGCTCTTTTTCATAAAAACAGTTCTGTACTCTTGCTTATCGATCCAAAAACAGGAGAAATTCAGGATGCCAACGAAAAAGCCGCAGATTTTTATGGGTATTCAAGGGAAAAGTTGATGTCTGTGAATATCCAGCAAATTAATGTCCTGTCCGATAAGCAGGTTAATGAAATAATGGAAGAAGCCATAAAGCAAGGAAAGTCTTATTTTATTTTTACCCACCGAATGGCTAACGGAGCAATCAGGGATGTTGAGGTCTATACCAGTAAAATTGTAATACAGGGGAAAGAACTACTGTATTCAACCATACACGATATTACAGAGGAAACAAAAAACAGAAAACGACTTCAGAAGGGAGAAGAGATTGCCAAAATCGGACATTGGGAGTTTGATTTCAACAACAAATTGGTTTATTCATCTAAAGGAGCAAGGAAAATCTATGGAATTGACAAGGAGACACTGACCATTGAAGAGGTGCAGAAAATACCACTCGAAAATTATCGCCCGGTTATGGATCGCGCATTGAAGGATTTAATAGAGAAAAAGAAGCCTTATGATCTTGAATTTCAGATAAAAAGACCATCTGACAATAAAATTGTTGATATTCACTCAATAGGTGAATATAACCAGGAGCGAAATATCGTTTTTGGTATAATTCAGGACATTACAGACCAAAAAAGAATAGAGAAAGAACTCAAAAGAAAAAATGAAGAACTACAGGCAGCAGAAGAAGAACTGAGAGCATCTAATGAGGAACTTAGGTACATTAATCAAAAACTGGAAATACAGAAACAGGAATTGAAAATAGCAAAAGATAAAGCAGTAGAAAGTGATCGTTTAAAATCTGCTTTTCTGGCAAATATGAGTCATGAAATAAGAACACCTATGAACGGAATAATAGGTTTTTCACAGGTTCTTAGAGAAAAAGAATTCCCCAGGGAAAAACAAAATAAATTTCTGGATATTATTCATTCCCGAACCAGACATCTTTTGAATATTATTAATGATATTGTTGATATTTCAAAAATTGAAGCAGGCCAGATGAATTTACACCCACAAGAATTCTGTATAAATGATTTGTTGTCAGACCTGTACAGGGCTTATAAAACTGAAATAGCGAACAGCGGGAAAAAAGACTTGAACCTCGAATTAAAAAAGGCATTGAAGAAAGAAGAAAGTTATATAGAAATAGACTCTACCCGACTAAGACAAATTCTTGACAATTTATTGAGCAATGCTTTAAAATATACAGATAAAGGTATTATTGAATTTGGATATAAAAAGAAATCAGAAAATAAATTGCTTTTTTATGTAAAGGATACAGGTGTTGGAATCGGGACAGATGACCAAAGGCATATTTTTGAAAGATTCCGTCAGGCTGATGAATCAAGTACGAGAAAATATGAGGGAACCGGACTGGGGCTGACTATCTCCAAAAACCTTGTGGAATTGCTGGACGGTGAAATTTGGCTTGAGTCGCAAGAAGGAGAAGGCTCTGTTTTTTATTTTACAATTCCTTTTAAAAAACCAGAAAAATTTGAAATTTCAGAAAAATCTGATCAAAATCTGTACCCTAATTTTTATCATTGGAAGGGAAAAAGAATTTTAATAGTTGAGGATGATCCTGCCAGCCAGGAGTTTATAAGAGAGATTCTGGAGCCAACCGAAGTATACCTTAGTTTTTCAGAATCGGGAGAAAAAGCCATGAAATTATTTGAAGAGAATAACGATCTGGATTTAATTCTGATGGATATTCGTTTGCCCGGAATCAGTGGGATAGAAGTCACAAAAAGAATAAGGGATAAAGACAAAAAAATACCTGTCATTGCCCAAACAGCTCATGCAATGGGCGATGATCGTAAAAAATGCATTCAGGCAGGGGCCAATGATTATATTGCTAAGCCTATTGGAGTGAATGATCTCCTTGCTCTCCTTAATCAATATTTGTAGTTTTATCAAGAATTGGTTGATGAAATGCTGCTGATTAGGTCAATGATTAAAGCATTTAATATTGGTACGATGAAGTTAAACAATTGGAAAATACTGCTTAGAAATATTCTTCCTCCTTTCACTATCTTTTTAATTGTGGTAATAGCTTTCTGGGCTTTTGCCCTGCCTTCTATGGAGAATAATCTGATCAACTCAAAGAAGGAAATGGTGAGGCAGCTTTCCAATACCGTGTGGCATCTCATGGATAATTATCACATAAAGGTGAAAAATAAGGAAATATCAGAAGAAGAGGCAAAAGAAAAAATAAAAGAGCATATCCAAACTTTGCGCTATGGAACCTCCGGAAAAGATTATTTCTGGATACATGATCTTTCTCCCCGCATGATTATCCATCCTTATGTACCAGAACTAAATGGTAAGGATTTGTCAACTTATGAAGATCCTGAAGGGAAAAAATTATTTGTTAAAATGGTGGAAGTATGTAAGGAAAGAGGAAGTGGATTTGTTAAATATCATTGGCAATGGAAAGATGATCCGGATCTAATTGAACCCAAGATATCTTACGTGAAACTTTTTAAGCCATGGGACTGGATAATTGGTACAGGCATTTATATAGATGATGTGCATGAAAAAATTGACCAGTTAACATCGAGAATGAAAGTTGTTTTTACTGTTTTTGGAGTGTTGGTTTTAATTTCTACTTTTCTTATTACCATGAACAGTATGAAAACAGAAGACAAACTAAGAGAAAGCAGAGCCAGGTTCAAAGAATTGTTTAACATGGCTCCGGATCCAACTTTTATGCTATCGAATAAGGGTGTTTTTGTTGAGGTAAATGAAGCTGCTAAAGAGAAACTTGGTTATACGGAGAAAGAATTGCTGGGGTTATCCCTTAAAGAACCCATTCCATTCCTGCCGGAAAAAAGCCGAAAGATTGCAATGAACAATTTTAAAAATCGGTTAAAAGGACAGGAGGTTGCTCCTTATTCGTTTGAAGCAGTTAATAAAGACAATGAAAGTCTGTTTTTTGAAGTAAATGTAAGACCGATTTCAAAAAAGGGAATGATTACAGGCGAAATAGTTGTCGCGAGAGATGTTACTGACAGAATGCTCTGGGAAAAAACACTGAAACAGAAAAATGAGGAATTAAGAGCTGCAGAGGAAGAATTAAGAGCCTCCAACGAAGAATTAAGAGAAAATAATAATAAAATAAACCTGCAAAAAGAAGAACTTGAAATAGCAAAAGATAAAGCAGTAGAAAGTGATCGTTTAAAATCTGCTTTTCTGGCAAATATGAGTCATGAAATAAGAACACCTATGAACGGAATAATAGGTTTTTCACAGGTTCTTAGAGAAAAAGAATTCCCCAGGGAAAAACAAAATAAATTTCTGGATATTATTCATTCCCGAACCAGACATCTTTTGAATATTATTAATGATATTGTTGATATTTCAAAAATTGAAGCAGGCCAGATGAATTTACACCCACAAGAATTCTGTATAAATGATTTGTTGTCAGACCTGTACAGGGCTTATAAAACTGAAATAGCGAACAGCGGGAAAAAAGACTTGAACCTCGAATTAAAAAAGGCATTGAAGAAAGAAGAAAGTTATATAGAAATAGACTCTACCCGACTAAGACAAATTCTTGACAATTTATTGAGCAATGCTTTAAAATATACAGATAAAGGTATTATTGAATTTGGATATAAAAAGAAATCAGAAAATAAATTGCTTTTTTATGTAAAGGATACAGGTGTTGGAATCGGGACAGATGACCAAAGGCATATTTTTGAAAGATTCCGTCAGGCTGATGAATCAAGTACGAGAAAATATGAGGGAACCGGACTGGGGCTGACTATCTCCAAAAACCTTGTGGAATTGCTGGACGGTGAAATTTGGCTTGAGTCGCAAGAAGGAGAAGGCTCTGTTTTTTATTTTACAATTCCTTTTAAAAAACCAGAAAAATTTGAAATTTCAGAAAAATCTGATCAAAATCTGTACCCTAATTTTTATCATTGGAAGGGAAAAAGAATTTTAATAGTTGAAGATGATCCTGCCAGCCAGGAATTTATAAAAGAAATATTGGAACCAACTGCTGCTGAATTGATTTTTGCAGATACTGGTGAAGAAGCCTTTCAAAAAGTAATTAACTCAAATCATATCGACTTAATTTTAATGGATATTCGACTGCCGGGCGCCAGTGGTATAGAAATTACCCAAAAAATCAGAGAGAAAGATGAAGAAATAACCGTAATTGCACAAACGGCTCATGCTATGGGAGACGATCGTAAAAAATGCATTCAGGCAGGTGCCAATGATTATATTGCCAAACCCATCAGCATGAATGATCTCCTGACCATTATTGATAAGTATATTTAATTTCTGAAATTTTTTGTTTTTAGTTATAATTTTGATATGAAAAAAAATAATTTTTTTTAACCTCCTAAGTATTTATACTTATTTCAGCTTTAAAAGTATATTGGATTACGTATTTATACTTTCTCTATGCATATATAATTGTTTTTTAGAAAATTATATCCAACCATGTGTTTATTTATATTCTGATTAATACATTACTATCTTGTTTATTATCAGGTGTTTTTTCCAGCAATATGATATCTGATAAAAAATTTTTTTTAAAAAGTACTTAAAACAGATATACGGATAAGTTATTGATATATAGCTTTTTAAAATTTGGCTGCGTATTTTTACCTAAATCATATATTCGGGTAAAAATACTCTATTATCCGAAATTATACCACCCTAAATTCGTAATAAATATTTTTTATAACCATAAACACATTACAAAAAGCGGAGGTAAACATGGAACAAAAGAAACAGGCAACAAATTCTTACCTGACCTTTAAACTCGGAGAGGAGGAATTTGGCGCACACGTATCCCAGGTTTTAAATATCCTGGAGATGACAAAGATTACAGAAGTGCCAAAATCACCCGAATATATGAAAGGGGTGATAAATTTGCGGGGAATGGTACTTCCTGTGATCGATACCCGGATTAAATTTAGTATGCCGGAGACCGAGTACACCAATAATACCTGCATCATTGTTATGGATATTGATGATGGCAATGATACAGTGCATATTGGTGCTATCGTAGATGAGGTGCTTTCTGTGATTGAAATTGAGGAGAG
>Ga0209925_1001055_pt1 | contig 13961 bp, 13 predicted proteins | sample SalPonR2_A_D1_MG_FD_185702 | JGI IMG/M metagenome (GOLD analysis project Ga0209925, IMG submission 185702) | Salt pond soil microbial communities from South San Francisco under conditions of wetland restoration - Salt Pond MetaG R2_A_D1_MG... ...
CCAGAGTTGAGCTGACGCTCTCCCTTCGTCAACTGGCATCGAATCAGGCCGAAAGAGGGCTCGTAAGATTGTGACGCAATTTCATAAAGTCAACGATGCCCTGGCCATTCTTGAGGAGGACGCGAACCTAAATTTGGTGGATAAGGAGGCACACCGCAGTCGGTGAGTATCTATGTGTACAGGGGTTGCTATCTTGCGCGGCACAAGTCCCAACATACGATAACCATAACTGAGCACACGCAATGATCCCTGCTTCCAGGCTTCAAGAAAGTTTGGAGGCACTCGGGGGCCGGGCAGCCTATCAATCTGCCTCCCAGCTCTCTGTCTCCTTTCACAGTACGAGCAAGTGGGTCCTCGCCCGCCTACAAGCCATGGGAATCATCAGGATGCAGAGCGCCCCATCCTTGTCGCCCTCTCAGCCCTCTCAGAAACCTCGGCTGCTGGAGGTTGGAGCTATCACCACCACCCTCCTCGATTGTCCTGCTGTGCAAACTACCGCCATCGATCTCCTCTCTCGCCACGCCCGAATTCAACAAATCGACTTCTTTCACCTGCCACAACCTCCGCTTTCCACATTCGATGTGATTGTCGCCTCCATGCTGATCAATTCCCTTCCTACCGCTTCTGCCCGGGGCGACTTTCTCCGTCGCTGCCACGCCTATCTAGAAGCGAGCAAAGGATATTTGTTCCTCATCTTGCCCTCCTCTTGCCTGACCCACTCCAAATACATGACTGTGGGAAAATTCCGCTCACTGGTCACGACACGGGTAGGATTCGCGGTCGTGGAGGAAAAGTGGACGCCGAAAACGGTTGCTTTTGTGCTGCGCGCGTCTGGAAAATGCGATGAGGGAAGACTAACGGCGGGGAGGGAAAAAGTGACGTCTTCGTCCTGGGCAAAAAAGTTTGACATACTTTTGTGAATCGTCGGGGGCAAAAAGATTGGAAGTCAGTCGGGTGTGTAGGCGGAGACATTGTTTGGGGTCGAGAAGTGAGGGAGGGATATGTTCTTCGACGGATAATTTGAAAGCGTGTGGCTTGTTACTATCAATGTACAGCTCCTCATAATTAATAATTGGAAAGAAAGAATTGAATTCGGCAAAAATGTTCTCCCCCATGCTGACATGACGGGTTTTGTCAATGAGCGATGGTGGAAGACAATGACATATTACCGTCGCGGTAGCGGTCACTGGCCTGTTTATTATTGTGCCCCGCGGATCAAGCAGACCTGACAACGATTTTCGAACTGCTGTTTTTAAATCTACAAGGGCCGTACAAGAAGAAGATTTATAGCAACTTAGCATCAACTGGAGCGCGGACAAGGCCCCAGAATACCCAGGACAAGGAGACGAAAAATTGATAAAATACCGTACCGTAAGCGCAATTTTCGTTGCATCACTCACCATCCTCCATCAAATGAATTTTAAAGTTATTCATTTAGAAAAATTCACGATTCGGCTTTAATTGACAGGCTCAGCCCCCCGAAGGAATAGTAGCACGCCTGTCCGCCCCAGGTGCTATGGGCCGACTTGAGGGTATGACGTATGTCTTCAGCGAGGATGGATCGAAAAGTTCCTTCTTTTGTCCGGCGAAACCCCAGCAAAACCTACACGAAAAAGTGCATGCGTGCGCCGCCCTTTTCTTTCGCCTGCTGATGCCCCACGCAAAGCATTTTGGAGTTGTCGAAACGTCCCTTAATTTTGCCAGCATATTGCTGGCGTACGTTTTTTGTAAATCGGGTTGTATTCAGCATCGTCCCGGGAATTTTGGGCGAGTGCAGGCCGGGAGAGCGACCATGTCCGATGGTACACTTTTTGGGAGTAGTTTTCGTCTGTCGGCGCAACTCAAAGGCCATGAATAAAACTTCAAAAGATAATAATATTGAAGGAATCACAATTTATAGGTCTGGGTGTAGAGTCGAGAGATTTTGTGTCTCAGCACTGCGCATGGATTGACCGACGGCCGGTTGCCAACTTTTGGGGTCGGCCCCCCTTTTCTAGCCCTTGCCCGTCCAGCAATTAAAAATTATCAACGGCATACCGGCACTGGAAGCTTCGGGTTTACAATTTTGGCTTGCCTTCCTAATACTGTACCGCGGAGAACGTATGATATTACAGGAAAATGCCTTGCACAGTTAGCGCAAAGGGAAAACGTTTCTCCGCCATTGTACTTTTTGGAAGAGGGAAAGCGATTGTAAAATATGGCTCTCCGCTACGAGAGTTTGGGCTGTTGATACATGTGAAAATAAGTGTGGACGACTTTGAATGACTTGATCAGGCTGTTTGCACATATAACCAGCGCGCATGCACTTCTGACATGTCAATGACGAAATTTCACACTTCACCAATAAATTGTATCCTTACGTTTTGTCTTTCTCACACGCACATATATGATCATAGATAAAAGCCAATATCAAGAAGCTGTCTTTTTTGTGAAGCATGCGTGAAATTGTGCACGTCCAGGCGGGGCAATGTGGGAACCAAATTGGGGCGAAATTCTGGGAAGTCATCGCCGACGAACATGGCGTAGATCCGACCGGGTAAATAAATGAGATCAATGGGGCATTCGAAATGCCCGAAATGGGGAATAGAAGTGATAAGATAAGCCTCTCTTCTAACGATCGTCAGATTGTGCGCGATCTCTTCACATTTTGCATGGTGTGCTTTAGTCTCGTCCCGTCTACTGTGCCACATCGCGTGCACTTACCTTTGCACCTTCTTTCCTTCTCCCATTTCACAAGCGCCTACCATGGTGACTCTGATTTGCAGCTAGAGCGCATTAATGTTTACTTTAACGAGGCAACCGGTGGACGCTACGTGCCTCGAGCTATCCTGATGGACCTCGAACCCGGAACTATGGACAGTGTCCGCGCTGGCCCCTTCGGTCAACTCTTCCGCCCAGGTAAAGAGAAGCCAACGAGGCGCGGGGGATGAAAACTTTTTCAGTAATGGATTGTATAGGGATCAGACATTGTCAGGTGCCTTATATTTGAGCATATATGAGTTTGCCGTCCTGAACCATGTGTCCTTCCATCCTCCTCCTCGCCCTTTTTTAGATAATTTCGTTTTCGGTCAAACCGGGGCTGGAAACAATTGGGCCAAGGGACATTACACGGAAGGTGCGGAGCTTATTGATTCCGTGCTGGATGTAGTCAGGAAAGAGGCCGAATCCTGCGACTGTCTTCAGGGCTTCCAGCTCACGCACTCAATGGGCGGGGGCACCGGAGCTGGAATGGGCACGCTTTTAATCTCCAAAATCCGCGAAGAATACCCAGACCGTGTCATGTCCACCTATTCAATCATTCCCTCCCCAAAGGTAAAAGCACACGATTCAATCGTAGAGAGCTGGAGAAGACCCTGTGTCAACGATTATCAAGGATCCTACTTGCTTTATCACTCCGTACCTTCGCCTTCCTGATCTCGCTGATGTCACACACTTCTCCAACAAACAGGTCTCAGACACGGTGGTGGAGCCTTATAACGCCACACTTTCTGTACACCAGCTTGTCGAGAATGCTGATCAGTGCTTCGTACTCGACAATGAGGTAGGACCCCCCCCTCAACCCTTCGAAATCCTTCTTCGTCCTCATGACTGATTTCTGTCTCCTTTACGCTCTCAACTGTCTCAACCACACAGGCCCTCTATGATATCTGCTTCCGCACCCTGAAATTGACTACGCCTACATACGGTGACTTGAATCATCTCGTCTCTGCTGCTATTTGCGGGACGACCTGCTCCCTCCGTTTCCCGGGGCAACTCAACTGTGACTTGCGCAAGGTACACAAGTATTCAATTCCTCTTTTTCTTCGATGCGTCCATCCAGACTGCATTCGGTCTACTATCAAATATTGACACCGTCCTTCATTCTTTTGATACAGCTGGCCGTCAACATGGTGCCCTTCCCGCGCCTTCACTTCTTCATGATTGGCTTCGCGCCTCTGGTACGAGTCTGTGACACTCTCTCTTCTGTTCCAGCCCCTCGTGATGCCATTTCTCACCCACTTGTCCTCATTCTTCTTGCCACACAGACTTCACGCGGCTCTCAGCAGTATCGGGCTTTGACAGTCCCCGAGCTCACACAGCAGCAGTTCGATGCCAAGAACATGATGTGCGCGGCGGACCCCCGCCATGGCCGGTGCGTCAGCGAGAGCAGTGCTTTCCCATCAAATAATGGATGTCTCCGCTTATTCACAAACACGAAAGGAATTTGTCTTTGACTTGATATGCTCACCCGCCCATATTCCATTGCAATTTCCTTCCAGTTATCTGACGTGCGCGTGCATGTTCCGGGGTCGCATGTCCACCAAGGAAGTGGACGAGCAGATGCTCAACGTCGTGAATAAGAATTCCTCATACTTCGTCGAGTGGATTCCAAACAACGTCAAGGCCTCTATTTGCGACATCCCTCCCAAGGGCCTCAAGGTAGGGATGGGAGAACGGGACAGAGAAATAGAACGAATCTATCGTGTTTTTGCGGGAGTCAATGACCATACACAGTTCCTGATGCACGAGCGAGTAAGCGCGCCACTTTTCTTGACGTTTCCCCGTCCCGTCGTCTTGCCCACACCAGATGTCGACCACTTTCATTGGAAACTCCACGGCGGTCCAGGAGGTCTGGAAACGTGTCTCGGATCAGTTCACGGCCATGTTCCGGCGTAAGGCCTTCTTGCACTGGTAAGAAGTTGCGGGAGGGAGGGTAGTGTATTGACGCCATCTGACGGATTTTGGCACTGTGTGATGTGCTACCTTCTTTTCAGTGGGTGGTCGAACTAGCTATTGTCTTCACCTCTGCCGTCACTTATTTTCTTGCAACACCCCTACATTGTGCATAATCATTTCGCCTCAAAGGTACACTGGCGAAGGGATGGACGAGATGGAATTTACCGAGGCCGAGAGTAATATGAACGACCTCGTCTCTGAGTACCAGCAATATCAGGTACATTGTTAAAACTCCTTTTGTCCGACCACATTCACAATCTTAATATCAAATTAACTTCTCATGTGTATTTGACCTCTGCGTTACTCAGGATGCTACCGCCGAGGAGGAGGGAGAGTTTGACGAGGATGAAGAGGTCGAGGAGATGATGGCCTGAAATAATTCCCGCCTGTTCCCGCGGTGCGCAGTAGCTGATGCGGAAATTTGAATGAGGGGGGTTGACAGAGGAAATAGACACGATCCTGTCGGTCAAGGAGGCCATTTAATCGTTTTTTCATATCTCTATGTATAAGCTAATGCAGTACCCACTCCAAAAAAGGCAGCACAAAAATAGTTGTATTAGTAAGGAGTGTTCTTAAAGAACGCGAGGCGGCGGAATGGATGTGCCACCTAATACAAATTATCATCTTTCTGGGCTTGTAAGCCTTAGTCCTTTTTCTGATCTATTTTTCTCCACGTCCCCTCTAGTAGTCGTGCATCGATCTTCCATAACGTGAAGGCCAAATGAATGAGGGTGGTAGAGCCTTGCACAAGCATGTCGGAGTCGAAATTTCTAGTAGGATACATGGTCGAATACGGGAATGAGGCTATCAAGCGAGGATCTTTCCACCCAATCACATAAAAAGCATGCAGCGAGACAAATTAAAAACCGGAGAAAGCAAGCACTCGCACGCTGTCTTTTTTCTTCATTTCATATATGAATCCTGTTTCGCTTCTTTTCCCTTGATTTCTTACACATCCCCCCCCCCCTTTCCTTGAACTAGTAAATAAATGTGACGCAGGCCGTTGGCCAATCATCGCGACACCCACAATGGGTTGAGTTGATCAATTTTAATGCTGCAACCACACCATCAAATGCTGTCTCCATGGACGAGACTACGGGATCTAAACTATCTACAGGCACCGGCCGGCAATCTGGAGAAAGCGATGTCGGCGGGTTGTAAAGCGAACCAAAATCCTCATAGGACCCCACGAATGTCCAGCCTTTGTTGTATTCCCATTGTGTAAAATTAACTGTATTTGTACACGAAATGAAAACAAGTGAGACATAGCATTTCGATCTACTAAAAACGGAGGAAATCTGTCCAAAACAGGACATGCCTCTCTCACCCTTGAACCGGGAAATTCTACCACTATCCTTCGATTTAATTAATCTCAGACTTACACAGCTGATTATTGTAGTAAAGGGGGACGAGAAGACCCGCAGCGCCAGGCGGCACTTGTCTATCGTCCTTAGCTCCCATGATGGCACCATCATCTTCCTCCAAGTTAACTTTGAGAAGCTGAAGCTGTCCGTGCACCTTTCGTGCCTCATAATTTCCTTCATAGTCTACAAATAGAAAACCGGGGACAGTGTGGAGAGGCGGTAAAGGCTCACTTCGGGAGTAGAGCATGGCCATAGCCCACGTGTCTTTATCGCCATTTAATTTGTGATAGGTGATATGCTGCAAGGGGCCGTTAAGGATGGCTGTAACAAGCAAGGCATTCCAATTTTGAGCTTTATCGAACAGCACGCAGCTACTGTCACCCTCAGTATCCTGATAATAGTTTGTGACTAGTTCCGTATCTACGCAAAACTCCTCGGGTATCCAATCCCACTTGTTCGGAGAGGAAGGAACGTAATCCCGGAATGCCATGAAGCCCGATGCTCTGTAGTCAGGCAAGGTGAAAAAATGCTCAGGATCAAAGAAGGGTGCGGCTCCGGCATCAAAGAGTATGGCTTCTTGAAAAGAAGACGCCAATACGGCGTAAGGTTTGGCTGCATAAGAAGCTAGCTGCTCGATGGAGGGAAGAAGGTAAGAAAGGTGGCCGTTCGCGTTTGATAAAGTTCCCCGAACATCTTTCGGATCTATACTACTTTCCACAAATGTATCTTTATCCGCCTCTTTCGCCGTCTTCGCCGCTGCTGCCGTCTGGGCTGTATTTGTTGCTGCCTCGTCAACGAGCCTAGCAAACTTCTTCCGCAACACGGCCATCAAATCAAGGACTTGCACGTCCCCCAGGTCGCGAAGGTGACGTTTGAGCGTTGGATCAAAGATCTCACGTTCACCAACGTAATAAATTTCTATGGGCAAAGTGGACCTGAGCACTTTGCGGATCAAGTAAGCGGTGATATAGGCACCGGTAGCCAGGCGTGGGACAGTGCCCGATGCGCTGATTACAACCCCGCGTTGGTTCGGAACAGGACATGAAAGAGGTGGAAGGCGATCAAAGCATCGACCGCCAAGATAGAAGTGCGAGGATGACTCAGGCAGCTCATTCGGCCGAGCACAGCGCGCAGTCGTATCGCTTATGACAGATACTTTACCTTGCGCCGTACGCCGCTCCCAGGAATGCCGCAAATGTTGCAGCCCGTCTTGCAAGAATTTATTACTGCGACTCCATATCCCATGTTCATGCCCGTCTGAAAGTGGGTGTGGTTGCGGCGGCAGCTGCTGTTGATCCTGCTGATTTACTTGAAAAGCTGAAGCGTCCATGCGGGAATGGCGGAGGCCCAAAGTGACCATGTGGCCCCCTATGATCACCATTAAAACGATAGCTGCCAGCTTAAACATCAAAAGATTGCGCCAAGAAAGGAGCTGGCGCAGACCGACGATTCTAATTCCAAACAAGCCACATCGTCGGCCGAGGTGGGCATCACTGTTGGACAGAAAAGCGTCTGTACCTTCGTTTCTTTCAATATCTCCTTTTTGGTCGCGCATTACGGCAGCTACCCGTGCTTCTTGCTCCCGCTCATCTTCATCGTCGGAATGGGTATGCCGACGCATCACAATTAATAGCCTTTGACCGCCCCTCTGTCGTAATCTGAAATTGGGGGATATTTCAATTATTTGGCGGATCGATTCAATTAAAAACGCGGTAGGCCATAAACCACATCCGAATCCTTCTTTTCCAGTTCTATTCACTCAAAAATAAATAAAATAATGTGCGCCCTTAGACTCCCAAATGCAAGAAACTTCCTCAAAATCGTGTCGTCGCCATGAAAAGGAAGAACGTCAGGTGGTTGGGTCTTGAAGGGCGGCCAAATGGCTGCGTGCCGTCACAACCGCCTACTAAACAAGTGTTCAAATTGAACACTTTTTGCACTGTGGTATCTATCGACCGAAACCTCAAGATCAGACGATGAGACTATGACGACAGATAAAAGATGAATCTCGGTTTTGATCTTGGGTAATTCCTTAAATCGATTTTCGAGATCGAAGAGGTGAATGTCTCCATCAACAAGAGGGAGACCCGAAATATTTGTCGTTGCTGATCTAAGGCAATCCGAGCCGCAGTGAGGGATGCCTTTCAGCGTGGTGGCAGATATGGTGAGCAGAGACTACTGTGCAATTGTTTGAGAATTTTGCATGTCCACATTAATTCTGAGACGGTGCTTGAGATGACTCGACAAAAATTAGCGGAATGTTTAACTTGAGCGTTCGAAACTAAACCAGCAGGGCATCCTCAATGCTCGATCTCAACTGCGCGATAATTGGTTGCATACATTGATCCTTTAGAATTGTTCCTTACATAGCTCGAGTTGTTCCTCCTTAAATGAAATATGCATTTACTTCGATTATCGATCACATGGGGTCAAAAAATGCGAATAGATCCTTTCTTCCGCGCATGTGTCATGATAAACTGCTCCTACCGATGACCCCATTTTAAAATATCAGGGATTTCATATCACCGAGGCATGGAAAAATTGCCCTCCACCTCCCATATCACCACCTGCCCGACGCCGGCGCTGAAACTCCAAATCGTCCCCGGGCGTCGGGGAGGGAACGGGGCCCATGCGGTTCGGGCCGGTGGTAGGTTGATGCCAGGATTGTCCACCCTCGTAACTGTCCTCGCCGTCGTAGCTTGCACCCGCACCGGGGGGTGCGTCAAACCGTCGCTCTTCTTCTTTCCCGTTGCGGCTTGGAAGGCTATTGCCTAGCCCCTCGGTGAGAGCAGGAGCCTCCGTGTTTTCCTCCTCCTCCTTCGGCTCCACCCACCGTTTGTCATGAAAAGACAAAAAGGCATCGATGAAAAGGGCGGCTGTCAGCTGGTACACGACAATGTTTGCGACCAGGTGGAAGGCCAGAAAATACATGGCGGCCCACGGCGTCCGCGTCAGGTGCATCCACAAATACATGATCCTGTACCAGTCGTAAGTCGTGGCGACCTGGAATAAGGTAACTGAGGCACTCCAAAAGGAGTTGAAATTGTCCACAGAGGCCCATCCCACCAGCTCTTGGTGAATGGCGGTCGGAATTTCGTCCCCGAATTTGGCAAAGAGGGCCATGCCAAGGACGGCCCAGGAGTAGGAAATGAGCACGCAGAGGGAGAAGGACGAGAGGAAGAAGGGGAGCACTCGGAAGGCACTGGAGAACTTCCGAAAAATGGTGCAATTGGGGAAAAGGCGGACGACCCGTAGGACGAGGAAGAGGAGACATAGGTTGGCAATTTGCTCGGACTGGTGGAGGGGTGAGTGTGGTGGGGCCAACGCGTGGACAAGGAGTGAGATGAAGGAGGCGCCCACGATGAGGAGGTCGAGGACATTGGCAGGCAGGGACACGAACAACTTGGGACCGTACGCCCAGATCTTGAGCACAAGTTCCAGCGTGAAGAGTACCACAATGGAATAAGAAAAACGTCGGAGGGAAAGTTTGGAGATGGATGGGCTTCCGTAGAATGTAAGGAAGAAGCAGGTGAGGATAAGCAGGGCCATGGAGCCCACTTCGACCCAGCGAGAGCCCAAAATTGCGCGAAAGCGCGCCCGCTCTCGTTGGTGCCATTCGGACGCAGACATGCCAGGCCGGTCCAAGGTAGGGACGCATGGGTAGTAATCGGTCAAGATGACCTCGCACACGGACAAAAATTCGCGAGGATACACACGTCCAGGGTGGGAACGGGCGAGTTCCTCAAACATGTGCTCCGTGGCCCCTGCGAATGCGTCCTTTTCGTAGCCTGTCTGAAGGTCGAAGAAGTCAGGGCGGACGTAGCGGAGCATGGAGCGGAAGGAAGTGACATCGATCCACCCGCGTCGCTGCGGGTCCAGACACCGAAACGTCATCAAAATGGCGAGGCGCTCCAGGATCCGACTCTCGTAGGCTTGTCGGCGTTGGAAATTCTGGTACACCCAGAAGACCCGAGGCAAAGCTAAGTGGGCGAGGAAGAGAACGACGATGAGGACGAAAGCCATGAAGAAAAAGAAGTATAGGGGCGAAGACCCTTGAGGGTTGGCAGTGTAGGCGGGGTTCAGCAGGGCACCGAAATTTTGCGTGGTCATGAGCACGTAGAGCGCCAGGAAGGAGTTCAAAAAATCGTCAAAATTCAGATAAGGAATGGAGGCCGCATAATAACCAGTTTCGCTGAAGAGGATGAGGCCGAGTAGTGAGAAAAGTCCAAGGAAAATACCTGTGCCCAGGGCGACATCCCGTAGCTGGCCCAAAAGCCGAAGAAGAAGGCTGCTCCAGCGTTTCAGTGTCTCGGAGAGACAGATGAGGTAGAGAGGGCGCAAGGGCCGGGAAAAGCGAGGGCTCTCGTTGTGACTGTCCAATGCCGCGCAGATATCCGCGAAGAAGAGGATGACCAAGAACAAACGGAATTGACCCCATAGCTTGGCTTGTAATCCACTGCGACTTCCAGTGTTCTCCAATACACGCGGAGGGGCGTTCATCCCAAAGAAGGCCCCCACGCCCAAGGCATAGATCTCTAAACACAAGTCCAAGGAGAAGAGAAGGACAAGAACCAGTTCCACACCGAGAAGATGCCTGGCAGTGGACGCCGCCATTGTAAGCGTGTGCCTGGAGATAGAGTCATGGTATTGCGCCGAGTCGGCCAACGCCCGGGGAGGCTCCCACAGGGCCAGAAGCAAATGGACGACGGCAAGGATTTGCATTATCCACAACCAGCCGGTGCGTTTGGAGAGGCGGTAGGCGAATAAGTTTCCAGTGCCCCCGTTCCGCATGCGCACAGGCCGAGTGTCGATGGCGTCACTTAAGTACAAGGACGCGCGGGCGATGCGGTGCTCGTCAGACATACGTGGAAGCCGCTGGTCCAACCAATGGAGGAGGGTGCGCTTGTTGGGTCGACGGCCAGAAGCAGAGGGCGGCCTACTCCCCTCGTTGCCCCCTCCTCCTCCCCTTTCTCCGTCTCCCTCCTTTCTACCCTCGTGGTCGTACAACCAGCCTATGCCGAAGCTCATGCGGCTGTCACGACGACTATTCCTGTACGAGCTCGCACCGTACCCATCCGCTGCATCATTGGTCTGCCGCAAGGACGAACGGCGGGAGTGGCGCGAGTTGCTAGTGCTTCCTTGCACACAGGGCAATTGTGGAATTCCACCCTCCAGGGCAGGACGGGAGGACGAGTGCCGATAAGACGCTGGCGGCGTCCTTGCACCTTCCTCGTACAGCTCGTTGTCATTCGGCGCTGCGGGCGGGAGGGCGCCCATTTTCGGGTCGTAAAATGTCGGGTTCGGGGGAGGCGCACCGCGACTGATACTGTCCCGGTGGGGTCGGAAGGGAGAGTGATGTTGAGATACGCTCAATCGATTGGGATTTACGCCGGGCATCCGTTGTTGATGTCCTGATTGTGCTTGTATATTCGGCTGCTGTTGAAAATGCGGCATGCTGTGGCGCGTGCGGCAGTCTCTGCTATCATCAGCATTATGGTCAATCCCGCGACAGGGTCGTGCACCCGCCAAGTCTACATGAGCGCGACGCCCCAAGCCCTGACGGTGGCTTCTCCGCTCCTGAGGCCCGCTAATCTCATCACAAAGTAGTTCCCGCCGATGGTGCGACCCTGTGCTACCCCTTTGACTGCTTGACCGAGCATTCTCCACACCGTCCTCCTCCCTCCGCTCCCGCCGTGGACACGAGTGTACCGACTCTGTTCCGGTGCCCGCCCTTCTGGGAGTTCCGAGACTTTCATCTTCTCCATTTTTATTTTCCTCCTCGGGGATATCGCCTTCCCCGCCAATTGCCCGGCGCAAGAGCTCGTCATCGAGCTCTCTTAAGTCGTCCAGGTCCAACGTACTCACGTACGAATCATACCGACGCCGCCGACCTAGGGACGTCCTCCCACTCCCTGCTCGGGGACGGATGGCCCAGACCTCAGCAGAATCTTCCTGTGGAGGGAAAACGCCGAAAGGATGAACCATCACGCGGGGAGGAGCTTGGGAGGGGGAGGCCGGCATAGCGCGGCGACGGGGAGCACGGCCATCGACGGCAGGTAGTGTCCATGGTCGTCCCGGGGCATGTGAAGGAGAAGTGTTGCTATTGGTTGCGTCGCTGTGAGAACCATTCGGAGTGCTCGGTCCATCACTGGAGACAGGTAAGGATGATATGCAGTCATCCCCTTCACTCTCTAGGCCAGGTGTCAGGCCCTCCGTGACTGCATGTCTCGAAGAGCCACCGCGAATGGGAACTTCGGAGTGTCCAGCTCCATGGCTTGGCCACATGAAAAATATATTAAATAGGAAATAATCCCAGTATTGCCAGATTTGCCCTCCTAACATAGATTGCGAGAATGTGGGTATGAGGGCGCAGGTATCACGGATTATGATAAAGGTGATGGGCCGAGGACGAAGTGGTCTCTACAGGCAACAAGGTGATAGGGTGACAGACTCTTTCGGCGTCGGAACAGCAGAAAATCATGCCTGCCACATGGAAAATGTCACCTATCACATCCCGGATGCCCGCCTCACGGAGGCATCGGGGCGGTCGGGTTTGATTGATGTGATTGTCCATCGCCCGCCTTCACCTTAACTGCTCTCAGGAAAGAAATTCAAAAATTCGGGCAACGAAGTAACGGCTAACCTCCCGGCCAACCAACCCGCAGGCCCTCCTAAGCAAGGCAAATTCGCAACATGCACCGTCTTCTATGGATCTTTGAATTAATTTGGCGAAAATTTCCATACTGCAAGAGACACTAAATGTTCAGGGTTCAATCTAGCCCAGATGACCTTCTCCGTGGTAAGTAAAAGCTTTAAAATCCGCCGCAGCGCACACCCCAGCGCCCGTAGGCTCTGTCACAGATTCCTTGGGCGGAAGCTTATGGTAGTTGCTGGGCACAAATTTGGTGTCCATTGCATTTTTGACGCGCGGGTTAAAAGGGGGTGTAATTTTCTTCTGATAAAGCCTTTCAAAGTCAATATCAGCGAAAAAGGCGTGTGATTTGATGCGAGCTGGCCCAGGGCGCCGGGCGGGATTTGGCTCCAGAAGCCCAAATATCAATGACTTTGCCGCCTTTGAGAAGTGTGCCGGAAATGTTGGCCTTACGTGAACGATGCAATGGAACATATATTTCCTGTTGCTGTTGTAAAATGGAGTCCGACCGTCCATCATTTCATACAGTAGAATGCCAAAACTCCACCAATCTACCGGTGCCCCGTAAGGCTTCCCTCGCAGCAATTCTGGAGCCAAATACTCAGCTGTGCCGCAGAATGTCGTTGCACAGGCTTGACTTCGGACATTTTGTTTCGAGAGACCGAAATCAGTCAAGGCTATATGGCCCTCTGAGTCCATCAAAATGTTCTCGAGCTTCAGGTCCCTGTAAATAATGAACTGCTCGTGTAGGTGTTCGAGTGCCAGCAAAAGCTCTGCAGCGTAAAATTTGGCGCGAGATGCAGCAAAGGATCCATTTTTCCGTAAATGGTAGAAAAGTGACCCCCCTGTGTAGTAGTCTGTGACCAGGTACAAACTCGTTTGGTTCTGGAAGGCATATCGGAGACGGACAATAAACGGGTGACGAATCTGACAGAGAATGGCTCGCTCTGACATTGTGTGCTCAATTTGTCCCTTTTTGACTATAGTGTCCTTGTTTAACACTTTCATGGCGTAGATTCTGCCCGCGCCATGCTCTCGGCTCTTCTTCTTCACCAGCATGACTTTTCCGAAAGCCCCCTTTCCCACAACCTTGAGCAGGTCGAAGTCTCCAATCCCAAGCCTCTCTGTCAGAGCAAAAGTCCGACAATCACCACCGTCGCTGCTCAAGGCCCTCTCTAAATCCATGCCCCCAGGTGACAAGGGGGCACCGCGCTCGGACGAGGATGTCC
>Ga0209925_1001062_pt1 | contig 13943 bp, 8 predicted proteins | sample SalPonR2_A_D1_MG_FD_185702 | JGI IMG/M metagenome (GOLD analysis project Ga0209925, IMG submission 185702) | Salt pond soil microbial communities from South San Francisco under conditions of wetland restoration - Salt Pond MetaG R2_A_D1_MG... ...
GTGCTGGTCGAGTCATAATAGAAGATAAGTTATTGCCGGGGATGCCGACGCGTGAGCACTTTTCCCTGGTTGGCACCCCCTACTACATGTGTCCCGAAATGCTCGATCGCCAACGGTACGGCCCTGCCCTGGACTATTGGGCGCTGGGCATCTTGCTATTTGAATGCTTTGCTGGAGCTCCACCGTTCACGGGGGAAACCCCCGAGGCGGTGTTCACGGCCATCCGGGCAAGGAATATACCGTGGGGGAAGTTGAGGAAGGCGCTGGAGGGGGTCGCAGAGGAAGCATTGGGGAGAAGGGAGGATGAGGGGAGGATAGATGTGGGGCACCTGGAGGACTTGGTGCGGAGACTGCTGGAACCCGATCAGTTCCAAAGACTGGGCGCCGGGAAATGCGGCATCGAAGGCATTAAAAGCCATCCCTTTTTTGCAGGGCTCGATTGGAAGACACTGTCCACGCAGGAGGTAGATTACCGCCCAGCGCCCAGGATGTATTCAGTCATGCAATGTCAGCAGTCTCTGGCACGACGCGAGAGGCAAAAGGATAAACAACAGCACAAAGGAGTGAGCAGGGAGGGCGGACAGACGGGAAGAATGCAAGTGAGATCGAGTAGAGCACCTGCGGGGATTATGACGAGGCGGCGGCTGGGTTTGTCGGTGGGAATGGATGCGAGTGTGGACGAGGCCTTTGGAGAGGGTGTCGGTAGGGACGAGGATGCTCAGCTAACGATGACTTCGGATTGGCGGGCCTTACTTACGACGACAACCGCCTCCTCGCTCTCCAGGTACGAGGAACTGAGTGAGGTTGGCGAGGAGTGCTTAAAGGAAGGGGAGGACAAATGGGAGGAAGGAAAGGAGGAGAAGGAGAAGGCCAAGGAAGAAGTCAAGGAGGCCTGCTCGCCCACAAGCCCGCAGAAGGCAGCGAATATGGGGGTTGAAGGGTGTGGGGGGGGGGCTACCAAGTCTAGCGGTAAAGGTATGCAGCATTATCGTCGACTTTTCTCCCAGCAAACGTCCAAACTGAACTTCAAGAAAAGTAAAGCCTCCGGTCTTCCGCGGGCGGGGGAGCCGTTCTGTACCTCTACCGGACGTAATACCTCGTCGGGGGGGAAAGAGCGCTCATACATATCTTTCTCGTCTGCCTCTTCGTCCATCTCATCCTTTTCTTCGTCGCGACGGCATGGAAGGCGGCGACACGACCGTTTGAAGGGATTGGGGCACACGCCATTTAATCGTGAGCGATGGGTGGAGTTGATGGGAGAGGCTGGAGATGCACGGAGGCGGAAAAAAGGGGAAAGTTTGAAGGTGACTTCTCAGAAGGAATGCGCGGGAGTGGAGGATTGCAAAGGCTCTGAGAGAATTAAACAAAGAAGCGGGCCGTCAAGGAGTGGGGAGGGCGAAGACAAGGGAGATAGCAGTCTTAGAAAAAATAATCACGCTTGCAGGAAGGGCGTCGATAAAGAAGGTGTTCTGGATTCGAGCTACATATGGGGAAAGATTGAAGAGGAAATGCGCCGTTAGAAGGTAAGTTGTTGTCCAAGGAAAATGTTTGTCGTCTAATGATGTGTAGCAGTGAACCTGTGGGGAGGGTTGTGTATGCGGAAGCAACCTTTTTTGCGACAGGATGGGACTTGCTTTGAGAGGTTATCCTGCTCAATCCTTTCCGCCGCGTGCTTTTTCGAATCGCCATCGACAAAAGCAGTCGAGGACGCTCAGACCGTCTTTCTTTAAAGCACGGTCCAGTGCGGACTCCTGGCTTTGGAGATGGAGAAGAAAAGCTCAACGCGTGGAGGAAGGGTCTTACGTCACAAGTCTGTTCTTACTAATGGTTGCAAGAAAACCGGTCGGAGAGGGTTCTTTGAGTATTCGGCTTGAAGCTTTTGCGTATGTAGGCTCGAATAATACGTACCCTCCACACTCAGAACGCATCTTCGTGGTGTCGGGATGATGATGGTGATGATGATGATGATGACGATGATGATGATGATGATGATGATTCTGAAAATAGAAGGTGAGATTACTATGAGTGGTTCTTGCATTCTGTATGTATCCATACGGGAATGAGTAGGACTCATAATTTGTACAGTTACCTTCTCAGCAGGTACAGAAAGGAGTCATACAGGTAATGGTCTTGATACCTCAAGACAACCTGTAGCAACAAGGATTTGCGCGGAAAATTCGGGTAATACTAATGTGCATAACGATATTTAAAATGCCATTTTCCTTTTATTCGTCGGGCAAAGGATGACAAACATACTTTATCTACATTCTCTGACGCTTCCTTCTTGAGAGGGAAAGCAGATGGAGAGGAAAAGTCCCAACATTATGATGCCCGCTGCTGCTACGCCCTATTTTATCGTTCATCTTCTCAACAGATGATAAACTACATGTATATGTGTACACTCCAAGATACAATATGATCATTGGCTTGTATTTGTCGTGCACGGCCTTGTCTCTCGCTCTCTTTCGTGATTTCGTCGTGCATTCTTATACAGTGCTTTTTTCTTGTGTACAAAACATCCCACATTTCAACATAGGAGGGGGAACAGGCTTTTGTAAAACGGATACTAGATTGTCACAGGTAAGTTGTCATTAACTCTTGTGTGGATCCATCCGTAAGAATTGTGGGATGTCTTAAATTTTAGAAGTTGGTGGTAACTGCAATGATGCGATACATTTTCTCTCCAGAAGTTGCTTCCAAGACTCTGTTGGATAAATCAAATAAACTGCTGATGCAGTCACCACATCACGTGTACATCCCTTTCCTTGAAAGCATTTCCTTGAAAGGTTGAGAAGTGAGAGTACGAATTGAGATTCTGCGTGCGTTGTCCACAAACATAGATAGGTACTTTTCTGGTGTCGACGACGGGATTGCGAAGTAAAAAACACGAAAAGGTGCGTCCGGTGGTTGGGGTCTTCATGCTTGGCCGCAATGTGGTACAACACATGTCAAATCGTCAGCCGAATGATGAGTGGGAATGACGAGACGAGTTAGGATTCCCCTTCAGCAAAACGCCCTCCCAATATCGAAAGAGGATCGGCATGGTTGAAATGTATCCAATGACTGACCCTCCACTCCATCAAAATCTGCTGTGATAGGCTTTGTGAGGAAAAGATCTGCAACTTTGTATTCCTTTCGCTTACAGCAGACGATGTCCTCACATGTTCTCAGATAACAGATTCAGTGGCAAATGCTTTGCAATGAAAAGGTGAGCAAGATCTTTGTTGAGGGTGACCGTGGATAGTCGCGTATTTTATCACGCGCATTAAGGCGCAAGGAGAGAGAAGAATTGATTGATGATGGTTTACGACGCCTTGGTCGACACACCCGATTCGCCGCTCGCGTTACTCGCGTTGTGGTGGACTGTGAAGGCTTTATTCTAGTCATAGTTACTCTGACAATTCTATCTCTTTCCATCTGTCTTGGATCTATAGAACGTTTCTCTGTCTGGCCACCTTCGTAGTTCTCTTTTTTTGGCGAACTTTTGTGTGCAGCCTCCTATGCGCACGCGAGGGAGAGAAGTAAATGTTTTTGCCACGGAGTGTCTCACCCTTCCGATACCTGCCTACGTGCGCTATTGATGTCTGCTTATTTTGCGCCTTATTAAAACAACAGGATGTGGAGACACTGAAAGTGTACAAAGGAAGGACAGCGAGTTGTTGAAGCAATATGTGATTCATTGTACATGCCAAGGATGTTTGAGAGACTCACGTGTTGTAAGAGAAGAAACATGAGTCAGACTAGAAGCTAAATCTCAAAAGTCATGAGAATAAAGTGCGCTTCAATTTTATAAGATTGGTCTTTTACTGCAATCTATGCGTCAAAATTGTTATGCATCTGAGATCGGTACGGGGCCTTGCAGCCCTTCACATCTTCCCTGTGCATCTATATATTTTCTTAAGAGAAGACGTACAAAAATACATCTACATACATACACACAATGGTTGTGTGTTTGCGGAGTGGGATTATAAGAGTTGGTTATGGGCGTAATTGCGCGCGGAAACTTTCTCCGCGACTTCCTCCCGCGCCCCGGGGGTAGACGACCAAGGCCCCTCGGCTGTTGTCAGGCCTCAAAGCCATCGCATATTTTACTGCCCCCAACAGAATAAGAAATGTCCCAATCACGCCAATTGATATTAGCGCAGTACGTGTGGTTGGGTTTACACCTTCGTAATTTGTTGAAGCTTCGTTCTCTCCTTCTAGGCTTGTCGGAACGACCGGTACGGCTTGAGAGACAGCCGCACTACTTCCCTCTGCAGTAGTTGCGCTGGAAGTACCTTCAACGGACTCCTCATGAGTAGTAAGCACAGTGGGAGGACGAGTCCAGGACAGCTGGAGGACGGAATGCAGGGATGCGCTACAGATCAAAAGGGCGGCCTCCGGACCGAAGATGTCTGAAAAATGCACCGTCGAAAAAGCCTGGATTATCTTTATTCCCTCTGCACTAGAAATGGTGAGGCGCGGGCCTCTCACAACAAAGTAAATAGGCAAGCGGACTTGCTGCGCCGCTTCTAAGCTACAGGCTGTGCTGCGCAACCGCCCGGCTTCGAAGAGTGGCTCCAGTGTAGCGTCTCGAAAACTCGCAATACTCTTTTCAGTTGTATCCTGTCGTTCATGTCCCATTCCTTCACCAACTTTGGCTAAGTCGCTTCCGTCTTGCAAGCGTCGCTCCCGTACCGAGTGGTCTGATTGGATCCTTTGTGATGGCCCCAAGACCACGTCGACAGTGTAGATCTGTTCAGGGCTAGCAGCTCCTTGGAAAACTTGGGCGACGTGCGACGGATCGACATCGGTTAGACTTGGATCGCCGGAAACCCACACCTCGAGCTGTAAGCCGGGCACCGGTGTCGGAGCCGCCGTAGGGGAGGGAGTTGGGGCGGGAGTGGGGGCCTTAGTGGGGGCCTTGGTGGGAGCCCGAGTCGGTGCCATGGTGGGCGCCAAAGTGGGCGAGCGTGTCGGAGGAAGGGTGGGGGCCAGGGTAGGGCTCAAGGTGGGGCGGGCCGTGGGGTGTGCAGTGGGGGAACGCGTGGGGCTGAGAGTGGGTGACATAGTCGGAGCCGGAGTGGGTGACATGGTCGGAGCGGGCGTGGGCGCAGGGGTCAAGACTCGCGGGTAAATGGTGAAAGGCTGGCTCGGCCCTGCCCAAAAAGTATCCATCGCACCGGTATCTTGATTAGCCAGGTACGACGAGCGCACCGCGTACTCTCCCTCCGGTCCATTCACCACGTACCGGACCACCATGATGCCTGGCAAGGTTGGGAGTGTGTCCCGCCAATCCCCGAGCTGACCCCACCAGCTGGAGTAAGCGTTTAGTGCTCCATGGAAAGGAAAGTACCCGATGATTTGGAAAGGGCCGTTCTGGAAGTGCATTCCATCTCGAGTGTGCCAGTGACCGTGGATGGCTACCTCTTCCACGACGCCCCCGCCTGCTGCTGTATGCCTGTATGACCCGTCCCATACGCCCTGTGCTCCCGCAAAAGGTGCAAAAGCACACAGTCCTCCCGCCTGGTTGGCCAATTCCCATTCGGTCCGATTGCTACTGTACTGGCTAGTGCAGTCTTCACCCACTCCCAGCCATGTGATGAAGGGTGGACTACCTGTCTGGTCGGTGCTCATTTCCCAATGGTTGACCTGAGCTGGCGCCAGGCTCTGCAAATCATTGAGATAATCAGCGTGAGGAATGAGCGACAAATCTGGCAGAGGTGGGCTTTCGGCAACCCTGCCGCTGACCACCACCGTCACTAAATTCTGTCCATAGCGCAAGTAATCCGGCCCGAAGGAACCCGCGGACCGCGAAGTTGCGTTTGGATGGCTCTGCAAGAAGAATATACCAGCTTGTGTGCATGAAACGAGGATGGACGCTCGCTGCCCAGCAAGTAAAGGCACGAGCTGAACAAGTCGGGGCGCCGCCAGGTAGACACCGTCTAGAGCTATCAGGTGCATCTTACACTTGCTAGGAACTTCTCCTGTACCGATTGCCGTTCGCAGCTCGATTTCCAACTGGTAATGAGACCCAGCTGCATGCAATAAATCAAATCGTCGCATTTCTCCGGTTGTCAACACTGCCCATGGCTGGAAAGCTTGGTTTACAAGGTAATGGTCGGTGATTGCCGGGTCTTTGAACACAGGGTTGACGTCCAGCCCGTCCCCACAAAGCTGAGAGACCTGCATATAGTCCAAAGGGGGGCGGGGACTTCTGTCTGAGTATTCGTCCGTCCATATAGCCAGGTGACTCAGCATCAACAAGTCTGTGCTTAGAGCGTTTAGTGGCGGAGGAAGCTGTGTGAAGGGGTCTGGCATATCGACGTACAAGGCTCCGAAGAGGCCCCCCATAACATGAAGCATGGCCGCACCGTGCGTAGGATCGTGATACCAGTACAGGCCAGTAGGATGATCACTGGGGATTTTCAATGTGTAGGTATATGACCCTCCGGGTGGGACGCGAATGAACGCATTGTTTTCTTTAGGATCCAAGCGTGCTCCGTAAACAAAAAACCCTGTTGTGTTAGGACTGTGAAATGTGTTGTTGTTGGCCCCCACCGATATATCTGAGCCAGCGCTTTCCAATTCATTGGACAAGCGAACAGTGAGGACGTCACCAGGCTTCACGCGAAGAGTTGGGCCTGGCAAGGATCCCTGACCGTTAAAGTAGTAAGCCCTTGTAGTGTAGCTGATAAAGGCGTTTTGACGAAACGCATTCACGCCCATAGTCACATCCAACTCTCCATTTTTTGATGTTAATTCTACGGCTGGTGGAGCTAAAGGGCCACCATTGTGAAAAGTTAAGGACCCTGGAGGATGAAAATCCGCCGAAGGGGGAGGAGGGGTAGCACTAGGGGCTGTAGGGATCTCTTGGGCACGCAGGATTGTAGGCAACAGCAACAAGAAGAAGTTGGGGCGGACCTTCATACTATAGATATAGTGATCCACCGATTACGGATGTACCCCCCAATATCAGAGATTCACTTTTGATAAGATTACTGCAGCAGCTGATATTAAGGACGAGGGAGAGTCCAGACGTTAGGACTGGGGCAACAAGCCTGTGTATCGTTTCGAGAGATGCGAAATGATTTAGGCGAAATTGAAAGATGAGGATGCTTGGAAAAGAACTAAAATGAAATAGTTGGAACAAAAGGTCAGGCATGGGTGTGGCGGAGAGGAGGTCTTTTTTGGGCGGTAAGACGCAAAACGGATAGAATGGCGTTAAGCGTAACGGACGGTAACGGAAAAGGGAGTCCCAGTGATCCTATTACATTTTTATCGCTCCTTCTTTGAGTCTGGTCCAATTGTTACAGTAGTATGCGACATATAGCACCCGTCCCCTATTATGATGAAAAGTCTGCTTACAAATGCTGTTGCCTTCCCTTTGCTCCATTATATGCAGAAATACTATCCCATCTCGCATGTCCCAAATCCGAGAATCGCAACGTCCCAGCCAGAGCCTCGAAATCCCGATCTAATTTGGTACAAATTACCCTTTTGCTTTTTCTTGTGCCTCTTTCATTTTATCATCTATTACCATTTCAACTCCGTATTTTTTGTTAACGGCCAATACATGCTCTCGAAGGGCAACCTCCTGGGGTGACTTCCAGCGGGCTGTGTCCACCCCATCCCCAAAGCGCAGCTTGCCTCCATATTCCACAGGAATATTTTCCTCGGGAATAAATTCTTTGAGGCATTCCAGGGTTTCTGTGAAGGAAAATAAGCGGGAAAGGGACAAAAGAAAAAATGTGAAAGAGAATTTACCCTCATAAATTCTCCCAGTCAGTCACAATTACCTTTTTTACTGACAATTTTGACTTTCTTTTGCGTCCGCTCGTTCACCATCGGCCGGATTATTTTCCACAAGACAGCGAACCACGAGGGCGCATTGGTAATCATGATCACAGCCTGTAAACAAAGGGGCGGGGTATTGCGTTAAACATCGCTGGTGAGTGCAACTTCTCCGTGCTACACGTCCTACGCGTAAGTCCTGCCTTTCTCAATCCAGCGTCAACATAAAAAAAATCGCATCCGCATTTGCATCTCACACCATTTCGACGAATACCTCTTCTCTCCCTTTGATTGTCATAAAGTTCATTCGCCACGCCTCCCCAATCTTACCGATCGCTCTGGGTAATGTTCCGAAATCAAATGTATCGAGCGCCGCAAAAAATCGAAAGCCTCGCCGGCCAAATCGCGGATCCCAACACCTTCGACGGAGAAAACAGTGATGGTCTTTTTCGTCTGTTGATGAAGATACAATAATGAACAGAAATTGAATGCGCGCCAAAACGGTGTTTTGGCTGGCTAGTCCATAAATTACGGCACCACATAACTTGGCAAAACCTTTAGATCTCGCCCTCCCCACGTGAACTCCCACTGGAGGCGAAAGTCAGTCTCTGTCTCACCTCATCGGGGTAGAGCTTTACCCAACAGAACTCTGTGACCATGACGTAGTGCCGCAACAGCTCGTCGATGCCACAGCCCGCCACCCGCATGCGCGGTTGGTCCACTTGCCCCGATCTGTGCAGAAGGGAGCGAGATTGAGAAGACATAACGGACGACAAGGCGCGGATAAAGTGCCTAGGAGACAAAGGTGCCCTCCACGTTCTGACGGTGGCCATCCCTCGGGAGACCGGCACATACCTCTCCCAATAGACAGGGTCTCCATTTATCCCCTCGCCGCAGTACCAAGAGGGGTAACACTGCTTGATCAGGTCGAAGTAGGGTTGAGGCTCATCCAGGATGCCATCGGTGCCGTATTCTCGTCTAAAGAGAGACGAGGAGGGTAGAGAAGGGATGACACGATTTAAAGACAGGATCCGAGTGAGCGATCGCTTCGCATCCCTCACTCGGGCCCTCCCTGCTACGAGAAATAAACCACGGCACCGACTTCGCTCCATCGACCTGCGAGGACCTCTGTCTTTACCACATCCGGACCATGCGTACCCCAAATTTTGGACGACCACAGCTTTCTATCCCACCGATAAGTTAGACTTACCGCCACTCGCACGTCAAATTCCAACGACGCATCGCCTCGGTCATGTCTCCTAAACACCCATCAATAAAGCGCTGCGGTAGCGGTCGCTCTTCTTCCTCTGCGGCCCCTCTCCCCATCACAGAGCCCGGCGTCCCCACCCGTCCATTCCTCGATCCCTTCCCCTGCGTCTCCTCCCCTCCCATCGCAATCACCGGCTTGGCGGGCAGGTAGTCCACTACCTCGAGGAAGATGCCACGGCGGCCGCCTCCCTCCATGGGCGTGGCCAACGCCGCAGGGTCCTCTGAAGCCTCGGACTCTTCTCCGAAGAGGGAGATGAGGACGTGTAAGATCAAGCCGCCGGCCACGAAGATCATGGCGGCGGCGCGGCGGTCCAACATCCTTTCACTCAGTGACAGGACCCTTCCCTCCTCGGTCAACACGACCAGGACGAGAAAGGTGGCGCAGAGCAAGGGAATACCATGCTCCACCCGGAACACTTCGTCGGCCAGGGCGTACAGAACGCCAAGGTAGGAGCTGGCGTCTTTCTTCTCCTCCCCTTTGCCCTCCCTCCCCGCCACGGGAATCGAGTCCTCCACTGCCGTGATGTCCAGAACGAGCTCTGCCCCGACCACTGCCCCCCCACTCCCTCCCCGGAAGCAAAGCTTGAGCTTTTTCCTTTCGGCGTCTTCGCCAGCGCCCTCCACATGGGCCAGGACGTCCGAACCCTTGGCGGTCACACAGGCTCCACTGACCAGCGTCAGGGTCAGCTCGTCGTCGCCTTGGAGGGGCGGCAACGGCAAGCGCTTTTCATACTCGACATGCCGACAAAGGACCACCTCCTTCCCACGCGCCTCCTTTCCGTCCTCTGAGACATTGCATGAGTGCGTTAGGAACAGGATACGGGGCCGCGTGATCCCGTCCCCCTCACCCTCTACGGTGTGGATGAAGGAGAGTCCGGAGAGAGTCTCCCGCCGGTAGAGATAACGGGAACGGATGGCTGTCTGGATACAATGCAGCCACTTCGTCGCCTCCTCTTGGGTGGAAACATAAAAGATTCGGCGATCACCGCCCTCCAACAAGATGTAGAAAGACTTGTCATCCCCCTTGTAGTGATCTGTCTCCTTTATGTCGGCCAGGGCAGCCGAACCCCTTTCCTCGCCGAACAGGTCGACGCCCTTTTCGCGCTTGAACCTTGAAAACATACAAGGGGTTGTCAAATGATGAGGCTATATCGTCGACGTTTTTTAAACGTACATTCAAGAATGAACACCTACACATACCAGTGCAGAGACTGGTGAGTCGCAACCAAAAAACGGTGTCGCCTCTTGGGCAAGTACGCGTCGGGGTCCAATTTTTCCACATAGCCCGTCATTAAGACACCCTATTTTGCAACGCATGAGTCAATTGGCGAAAAAGATGTTCATTATGTCGGTTATGGTAAGACCCCACCGACACAAAGACCGTGCTGGACTTACCAAAGCACATGCGGGCTTGCGGAAATAAGGAACGTGCGTACTTCCCCCAAGCGACCCAGAACGTTGGATGATTGTCGGCACTGACATGGTCAAGTGCCTATTGCGCCCTACACTTGAGTACCTGTGGAGCAGTGGTCACGAGCGGATTAGGCGTTGAATCTACCTGGTCGACGTTGAGCGCTGAGTATTCTACGTCCTCCGCCGATATTTTGGCTGTCCTTCCACACCACCAAGGCTGACAGTGCATTTTTTTTCATCTCTTTTTCGACATAGTGTCCACCATGCCTCACGGCAAGCGTGGCGCCCAGCACACTGGCCCGCTTCTCGACGAAGGGCGGTTTGGGCGAGGGCGGGGCGAGGAGTCAACGGTCTCGGATGTGATGGAAAAGGTACCCTCGCTTGCCACCCTCCAACCTCTCGGCCATCCCGCCTGACACGACGCGCCGTCTTTGCGCATTACCACAGGTGTAGTCCTCGAAGACAATGGCAGAGTCAGTGGCATCTGGGCCCTGCATCGGTATCTTGGCTTTGCAAGGGGCTTTTGAGGAGCATCGCAAAATTGTTCAGGAACTTGGGGCGCGAACGGTCGAGGTGAGAGTCAGGATGGTATATATTTTGACACCGTATCATGGCCAAACTCCTGATGAGGGCTTTGAGGTATCATTTTGATAATATTTCCTCAGTCATTACATATTCCCAGCGCGTCGAGGTCATTAACATACTCGAAATTCTCAATATAAGCCATAGCTGGCATAATAGCTTGACGCATCTGTGGAAGTAAATGCAGTAATACCCTTAATCTCAAATAAAATTAGGTCAGGCTTCCAGACGATTTAGATAAGAATCTTGATGGACTAATAATTCCTGGTACGTCATCTGCTTTCATGATTTACTTCTACTGATGTGTTGTCTATGCTCACTCATCATGTTCCTTTTCTACATTGGTATGAAGGCGGGGAGAGCACGGCCATGGCCATTGTTGGGGAGCGTCATGGCATTTTCCCGAAGCTCAAAGCATTTGTACAGGGAGGGAAACCGATATGGGGCACATGCGCCGGTATGATTTTGTTGTCCAACCGGGCCATCATGCAAAAAGCAGGAGGGCAACCTTTGATAGGCGGTCTGGACGTGGAAGTTTGCCGCAACTTCTTTGGGAGCCAGGTAGGGCGAGGACAGGACACGGCTGATGCGAAGGAACCGTCATGTCAATCCTTACCTTGCCCAACAATCACACGAAGGTATCCAGCTTTGAGGTCTTGCTGCAGCTGGAAGGGGCTGCGGCGGCTGGTAGCCTCGGGTCGCGCGGTCCCGTGTCGGCAGTCTTTATCCGGGCTCCCGCCATCCTAGAGGTGCGTCGAGATGTCAAGCGCCTTAAGCGTTGACGACGTGAGGAGACGGCCGGGTAAGCCTGTGGAATGGTTTTATTTTCACAATGAGCGACATACTTTCTGGTTTTCCCCCGATTAGGCCGGTCCGGGTGTGGAGGTATTGGCCAGGGTGAAAGCTACCCCATGCGCTCAAGCCCGGCATTGTGTGGAGGAAGTCTACAGGGAACAGCAAAAGCAGCGAGAGGAGCTGCTTCAGCGTGAGGGCAGGCCATCGGCCCCGTCACCACTGGTGCCAACCGCCGCGTCGGAGGATGGAGCCAGAGGAAGGGGGCGATCGGGGGGCGAGAAGACATGCATGGAGAGGGAGGAGGACGGGCGGATGGAGGTGGTAGTGGCTGTACAGCAAGGTCACTTGTTGGCTACGGCGTTTCATCCGGAGCTGACGCCCGAACGCTGGTGGCACCAATATTTTATGTCCATGTGTAGTCAGCAGGCGCAGACCGCGTCAAAGAAATAGAACCATTGCAGAAGGGGGGGCTGCATTGACAAAAGCAGCTACATTTTTGAATGAGTGATGAGGCATCGACTCCAATTGGATTGGCTTTCGATCCTCCGTGTGAGGTGGTAGGCGGGCCAAGCCCTACGGAGTTCGAGTGAGCGGTAACGCGTGCTCTAGAAAGAAAGAAGACATTCTCGAAATCGGATGGACGTGGAGGCAACCCATATTCCTGGTCCTTTACCCCACCCCCCAGACAGACTGGAGAGATCGCGGTCGGCCGGTTGGACGGCAACCACGGAGTGAGTGTCCTCCACCCCGCGGGTGAGTCGCCGGGAGGAGCTCTGGGACCCCCGCCTGGTCACATCCTCCGGCGATCACGCACAGGCCTTAGAAAACTCAAGGCGTGCGCAGAAACTGTTCATTATCGGACTCGTCATGGCTGATTACTGGAAATCGACGGTGCGCGACGGGAGGGCGCTACAGGCCTTAGTCCCCCTTCTGTCTGCCCCCCCTGATCTCTGTTTCCTTCTCTCTCCCTTCAGCCTAAGCACTGCTGCAAGTTCTGCAATGTGTGGATGGACGACAACAAGACCTCCCGGCGCCTGCACGAAGGAGGCGCCCGGCACAAGCAGGCGGTGGAAGAGTTTTTCAAGGCGCAGAGAGAAGCGAAGCGGCAAGGGTCCATTGGAGATGGCGAGCTGAGCAAGGAGCTGCGTGAGATTGAAAAGGCAGCCCAGGCGCAAGCGGAGAAGGATGCAGCCATGTTCAAAAGTAGTGTTGTCACAACAGTAGAGAGGGCCGCGCCCCCTCCTCCGCCTCCGCGTCCGCCCACCCTCTCTCTCTCCTCTCGTCCTCCCCCTCCCCCTCTCCCCCCCCCTCCCCCACGGCCACCCGGAGTCCGTCACCCACCCGTTCCGCCACCGCATCGGGTCCGTGGCGATGTCGATGGCTGGCGAGACGTGAAAAAGGAGGAAAGAGAGGTAAACGGCGGGAGCGCGGACGTGACGGGCGGGAGCGCGGCGGCCGAGGTGGAAGGCCGGTACACTGTGGACGGTGTCACCTTCTTGGAGGGCAAGGCGGTCGAGACGCGGCTTGTGCGGGGCACGCCTTGCCAGGTGTGGGTGGAGAAAGATGACGCGTGGCGGGAAGCGATCGTGTCGCGCGTCGAGGTCACGGCAGTCCCGAACACGTCCTTGACGCTCCGGAAATTTTCGGTGATTCTCGGCGCACGCCGACCCGACGGGGGGAAGGAGGCAAAAGAAGGACAAGCAGCGGTGACGCAGGGGGAAGAGGAGGCGAAAGAGGTGGAGGAGGGTGTGCTTTCTGACCGGATCCGCTTGGTAGAGGGGGAGCACTCAATGGGAGGGGTGGATACATTGCCCCCGCCCCCCCCGCCCCCTCCTGTGGACGAAGACACGGGCCTTGGAGGCTGGCAGACGGTGTCGGTGCGGATGGTGGACGAAGAGGCGGAAGGGAAGGCCAGCGAAGCGGCGGTTCGCGCCGAGTCCAAGAGACGTAAGGAAGAGGACGCGCAACGCCGGGCCCGCATGCTCGCCGAGGCGCGGTCGCGCGGCTTTGGCAATGCGCTGGTCGCCGATGCATTGGGCAACGTGGCCGAGGCGGCGACGGCGAATGTCTTTGCAGTGCGCGACGGCGAGGTGTTCACGCCGGTGCCCAAT
>Ga0209925_1001066_pt1 | contig 13899 bp, 12 predicted proteins | sample SalPonR2_A_D1_MG_FD_185702 | JGI IMG/M metagenome (GOLD analysis project Ga0209925, IMG submission 185702) | Salt pond soil microbial communities from South San Francisco under conditions of wetland restoration - Salt Pond MetaG R2_A_D1_MG... ...
GTATTACCGGCCGGAAATATTTGAGTTATTCGAAAAGCTGAAGGATGAGGGTAAAATACGCCATCTTGGTGTAAGTGTTGAGAAAGTAGAAGAGGCCCTTAAAGCGATTGAATATCCGAATGTTGCGGCCGTTCAAATAATTTTTAATATATTCCGGCAGCGGCCGGCGGAGCTCTTTTTTGACCAGGCACGGCAAAAAGATGTTGGGGTGATTGTGAGAGTTCCCCTGGCAAGCGGTTTGCTGAGCGGTAAATTTACCAAACACTCTGAGTTTGAACCGGGGGACCATCGGAATTTTAACAGGACCGGTGAGGCCTTTGACAAGGGAGAAACCTTTGCCGGTATTGAGTATGAACGGGGGCTTGAGCTGGTAGAGGAGTTAAAAGAGATTTGCGCCGAGTGTACGGAAGCCAGTCTTGCACAGACTGCTCTACGTTGGATCCTTATGCATGCACAGGTATCGACTATCATACCAGGTGCTTCAAAAGCGGAACAACTTTTAAGCAACGTGCAAGTGTCTGAACTGCCTCCGATTCCAATGGACGTATACAATCGGATAGAACAATTGTATATGCACAAAGTGAAACCCCTGGTCCACCATCGCTGGTAATGTTAGATGGGAATGCTCAGTTTTATATTGAATCCCGGCGGCGGTTCTACCTCTATGGAGCCGTCTATTTGCTGGGTTAAATTTTCTACTAGGGTGAGGCCGAGCCCCTCCTCCGAAGCAATTTCTTCAATAGCAACATGATCCTGACCTAGGCCCGGACCGTTGTCGTGGACATGCAGAGTAAGTGAATCCTTGGATTTTTCTGCGTGTACGGAAAACCGGATTGCCTCACCCGCCGGGGGGCGAACATATTTTGCAGTGTTGGTAAATAGTTCTGTGAGTATAAGGCCGATCGGAACGAGATTTGTGGTATCCATTATTATCTGGGTATCAATATCTACTTCGGTGGATATTGCGACGGTTGCCGCAGTGGTAGATTCAAGGGTAGCAAGAAGATCATACACGTATTCATCAAGAGAAATATTTTGAAAATCGTTGCTTCGATACAGTTTTTCGTGGACTAGAGAGATCGAGAGGACCTTTCCGCGAAGATGTTCAAGTAACTCCTTTATCCCCGTATCTTCGGTACGGTAGCTCTGCAAATTGATTAGGCTGCTTACCAGGGAGAGGTTGTTTTTAATACGATGGTGTATCTCTTTCAGCAGGGTGTCCTTCTGTTGTACAGAGCGGGTAAGTTCTTCCTGAATCCGTTGTTTTGACTTTAGTTCGGTATTGAGCTGTTCATAAAGCTCACTGCGGGAGAAAGCGAGGGCTGCCGCATGGGCAAAGGGTAGTAGTTTTTCCGCGGTCTCCCGGGAATAGGTCCCTGCAGAATGGTGTTCTATACTCAGGAGCCCATACACTTTGGTGTGGCTGAAAATCGGCAGCAGCATAAAAGAGTGGATATAACTGGTCGGCGGAAAAGTAACCCAGTGGGGATTGGTCTTGGTGTTCGGCACCACTATTGGACGCCTGGTTTGAACGGCCTCTTTTGCATAAGGAAAGTCATCAAGATTCATCTTGAGCTGGGCCATAAACTCGGCGGCACCCTGTTCTTCGTATCCCCGGGTACGGACAATAGTTACTTCTTTTCCTTGAATTAATCGTATATTTCCCGAGGTAAATTCCACCAAACGCTGCACTTGTTCCAGAATGGTATCCAATAGGGGGTCCCGTTTGAGCCGGCTGGTAAGCGCAAGGGTTATTTCCTGCATTATTTCGGAATACAGCTGTTTTTCTCGTATTTCATTTAGCAGTTTTGCCTGCTGCTGCTCTCGGTACATACGGTCTGTAATGTCCATCATACTGACCAAAACGTTGTGGGCCTCTGTATCTTCACCAATAATATTTACGGTGACCAGCAAGTGCAGTAGGCGTCCGTCTAAGGTCTGGTTCATCGTTTCCCCTTCAAAAAAACGATCACCCCTCCAAATTGCTATAAGCTCCCGGTGAAGGAAGGGGAGGGAATGGGGAAGCAGTACTTTTCCAATTGATCCGAGCATCTCCTCTTGTGAAGAGGCCCCAAAGGTTGAAATGGTAGCAGGGTTTACGTTTTGTACTTGCGCGCGTCCGATGATATCGAAGACCCTGTTTGGGTCGGCGGTAAGATATTCATCAAGTTCTTCCTCGGTATGTACCGGGAGGGCTTCCAAGGCAGACTTTACTTCGGAAAAATCTTCTTCCCAAATGGCTACGTTGGAGTACTCAAACATCGAAAGATAATGGGCTTTTCCGAGGCGTAACTGGCGGTTTTCCTCTTCAAGCTGTTTAATAGTGTTATGAGATGTATTCATGGTACCTCTATTTTGCTTATCCCACTATACCATAAACTTGGGCATTGAACAAATATTTGATGCACCCCCTTTTATTCCCTTTTTTATTGGAGCCGTTTATGCAAAAATAGGGGTATGGTAATAGATATACTTGCGGCGGTTCTGGGAACAGTAGTAGTTGTGGGCGGTCTAATCGGCTGCATTATCCCCGTATTACCGGGGCCGCCGGTGGCGTATGTTGCCCTGTTGTTGGTCTCCTGGGCCGGAGGGTGGAACGTATACGCGGTATGGCTTTTAATAGTGACGGCCGTTGCGGCAGTTGGCGCCGCTATGCTCGATTCTATACTTCCGATTGTCACAAGTCGCCGTTCGGGAGCGGGGAAGGCTGGAATATGGGGTAGTGTGCTGGGTATGTTGGTGGGGACTATCTTTTTCCCTCCCTTCGGTACTGTGATTGGGGCTTTTCTTGGAGCTTTAGCCGGTGAAATGCTGGTGATGGGTGAGGGGAGAAATCCTATGAAGGCTGCTTTGGGCGTGTTTACGGGAACGATGCTGGCAACGGTCATCAAATTGTCGGTAAGCGGTGTAATAGCAGTTTTATTTGTCCGGGGGTTGCTGCAGATTTTCTGATACAGGTTTTCTCAGCAGATAAAGAGATGTCGCGTTCGCCAAAAAATGGAGGAGTACCGCTGAATAAATGTCACCTCCGAGAATTCTCAATAATCCAAGGGCGGCGCCCATTACAAGGGCGTAAAAAGGCCAGATAATCATATTCTTTTGCGGAGGAAAGTGGCTAAGAGCGAACAGCAGGGTAGCTCCGATGTAGCCTATTGCAGGCTGCAGGGCGCCTCGGAAGAACAGCTCTTCTCCATATGCACTTACCAAAGCCAGTAATACAATAGATGAGATCTGTAATGGTCCGAGGGTGGTGTGCATGGTGTTCCAGAACCGGGCGATTGCCGGTACTTTTTTCGGACCGATTACATCGAAGAGGGTGTGCACTATTAGGGCTGCCGAGAGGAGCAGAATTTCATACCCCAGGTAATCCCGGTCGAAGGAGATTCGCAAAAGCTGTTCTTCCCGGGCAAAAAAAGCCCAGAGCATACCGGCGGCACCGAGAAGAGCATAAAATAAAGTCGCAATGCCAAGGAATTTTTTTTCCTGCACAAATTACCCCACACGCTGCAGATAGTAAGTGTGGAGAGTGTACCTGTAAAAAGAACGCCCTGCAAGCGCCGGATAGTCGGCGGTTTGCAGGACGCCTGTAATATTATATACCCCTAAGAGTGGGCATCTCAGGATTTGGTTTCGCTGCGGATAAACTTTTTTCCGGTGGCCAGCTCAACGCATTTGTAGGCGCCGTCGTAGGTACCTATCTTCTTGTTCTTTATGATTTGATCGCAGTACATCTCCAGCAGGTCGTCTTCATGGCTGATCAGGTCGATAGCCTGCAGGGTATGTCCGATTGTTCTGGTTTCGATGGTGCCGTCGCCTATTTCAGCGCCGCGCACTGCCCCCCACATTTCATGTCCGCCGACCCGTTCATTGAATATCTTTGGAATCGGATAGAAGGCGAGTTCGCTCGGTTTAGTGATCATCACATCAGTTACCCGCATGAGGTAGTTGGTGGCATACACTGCATGGAAAATATTATCATGCAGAAACACGTGCAGGCCGTGGATTGGGTTTTCCCGGATCGAATCGGCAAACTCGCGGGTGTCCTCCCAGTCAAAATGGGTAGTCAGCTGTTCGGTTCGCCCGCCGAGTTCACGCTGCAGCCACTCCCAGTTGTCCGTATGATCTCCCAGGTTGACAAAGAGGCTCAGTTTATCCTCCCGGATAAGCGGCAGGCAGTGTTCTATTACCGCCTTGAACAGCTCGCGCTGGGCACCGGCACCGCCCATGGTTATCATAAAGCGGCGCGGCTCTCCGCTGTGCATACGGCGCAGCCGGGCGGCACAGTCCCCTTCAATGTTTTCCACCAGTTCGTGATCAACGTGATGGCCGGTATAGTGAAGTGCCTCGGAGGGCAGGGGCTTCATCACCTTGCCGGACTCATCAAAGCCCCGCATAGTGCGGAAGCCGTAGTAGCCGGAGGGCGACTGCACACCGTGTTTCGCCCCTTCGGTCAGCTGAAAGGCCATAGGCCAGTTGTCGAACATCATGTCGACCACGTTGGTCATCCCGCCGGCCACTGCTCCCATACAGTTCCACATATGAGCAGTCAGGATCGGCATGTCTTGGGGAAGCGCCTGGTGCAGATTCCCGAAGAGCTCGCTCATTTTGTAGTCTTTTACATTGGTCTTGAGAAAGCGCCAGGGCCAGCCTACTATCCAGCTGTTGAGCAGGCTGGAGAGAACCGGCAGGGTCGGCTCGCCGGTAGTCACCGGTTCCCATACATACTTGTTGAAGAAGGCGCTTTTTTGGGAAATCCGCGACCATCGGCTGTACCAGCTGTTGCACCAGTTGATTACATCGCTGGTAATGCCGGGGATGGTCAGCAGGTCCAGCCAGTAGGGGGTAAAGCCCATCGCCCGGGCGGCGGAGGCGCCGGCCATGGCAATACGGTAATGGCCGAAGCCCATTCGGATGGTGCTGATGATGACGCCGGTTTCGGGATCGATCGGGGGAGCACCTGCAGGGCCATTTGCCCCAGCCACACCTTCGAGGCCAGCCGCCCCGGCGGCGCCGGGGCGCTCCACTGTGGCCTTGCCTGATGCACCGGAGGCTGTGTTGTCTGGCGCGCCGGGTTGGTTGCCAGGGGCGTCGGCCCGCACGATGTTTTTCAGGTCGAAAATCGGGCCCAGGTACGGATTTTCCTGCAGAGTGAGCGAGTAGGTCTCCTGAGGGTCGTAGTTGAACTTTTTGATGAACATCCGCTGCCATTTTTCTGCGGCGCGGCTGTGGCTCTTTTTGATCGGGTTGTCATACACGTAGTAACGTCCGTCTCGCTTTTGCATTCTCTTCTCCAAAACTTATTCTATTTACTCGAACCGAGTGTCAGACCTGCGATGAAGTAACGCTGCAGGAAGATAAATACAATCAGGGTCGGTACCGTTGCCAGTAGGGCCCCCGAGATGATAACCGTCCAGTCCTGCACGTACTGTCCCTGCAGGGTTGCCAGGCCGGTGGTTACCGGCATTTTCTCCGCAGTTCTGATGAGTACCAGCGGCCAGATGTAGTCGTTAAAAATCCAGGTAAACTCTAAAGTAGCAATTGCGGCGAAGGCCGGGAGAGTTAAAGGCAGCATAATTTTCCCCCAGATGCCGAGTTCTGTACAGCCGTCGATACGGGCGGATTCCATTACCTGGATGGGGACGGTCATCATATAATTGCGAAGTACAAAAGTACAGAAACCGAGCTGAAAGGCGGTGTGGATAGCAATTAGAGATAGATAGGTATCGTAGATTCCCAATGCGTCGGAGAGTTTAAACACCGGCAGCAGGAGAATCTGAAAGGGCAACATGGTCCCGCCGACAAACAGAAAATAGAAAAAGGTACGACCCTTGAACTTGAAGCGTGCCAGGGCATACGCCCCCAGTGAGGAAAGCAGCAGGGTCAGCACCAGAGAGGGCATGGTGATAATAAAACTGTTGGGCAGGTATTTGTGCAATCCGCCTCGCTGCCACGCTTCGATATAGCTTTTTAGGTCAACAGTTTTCGGCATGGCCAAGAAACCATGGGACATGATGTCGGCGTTGGTGCGCATACTGGTGATGACGGCGATAAAAATAGGAACAAGCCAGATAAGGGTCACTGCAACTAAAAACAAATATAGAATCATTTTAACCGCTGGAGGAATAGTGGTTTGTCTAGGCATTGGTTTCCTCCCGGGCTATTCTAGTGAGGTAGAACATGATAAACATCAGACTGATGATAAAGATGATAACGGCAATCGCGGCGCCGTACCCCATCCGGTAGTTGTTGAAGGCTTCAATATACATAAAGTTGGCCAGCACACTGGACTGGTTATAGGGCCCTCCGCGGGTCATGACCGATACCAGGTCGAAGGCGCGCAGGGAGTCTATGATGCTGATGACGATAACAATTACCGTGACCGGGGCCAGCTGGGGCATAATTACGTTGAAGAAGCGCTGCACTGCATTGGCTCCGTCTACTTCGGAAGCATCCAGCAGGTTTTGATCGACACTCTGAAGGCCTGCCAAGTAGAGTACCATCACGTAGCCCACTTGCCGCCAGATGGCAACGGCAATTACCGATTCCATTACGACCTTCGGATTGCTGAGCCAGCCTGTGGCTAATTTACCGAGGCCGATACGGCGCAGCACCTCGTTTATCAGCCCGCTGTGGGGGCTGTACAACCAGGACCATACCAGGCCGCAGACCACCAGGGACAGGACCATCGGGAGAAAGAAGCTGGCCTTAAAAGTTTTAGCTCCGGGGATGTCTTTATTTAGGACCATCGCCAACGTAAGTCCGAGTACGATGGGAACAGTCATAAACAAAATGATCCATTCAAGGTTGTTCGAGAGACTAATGTAAAAAACTTCATCTTGAAAAAGCATCCGGTAGTTCTTTGCTCCGATAAACTCCGGACTCGTTAAGCCGTCCCACTTGGTAAAGCTGAGGTAAAAACTGTACAGCATCGGCCCGATGATCCAGATCAAATAAATGGTCACGGGAATACCGAGGAAGGCGTAGGGTATAAGCTTGTACCGGGTTTTCGCATCCAGCATTCGCTACCTCCTTAGGGCTAGGAATAGGGCTATGAATAGGGCTATGAAAGGCCGGCGGCTATTGCCGCCGGCCTGTAGTCTATTGAATAAATGCTTACTCTTCGAAGAGCTGCTGGCGGGCTTTTTCCAGCTTATCGGTGATCTCTTCAGCCTGGTCGGTGTTTTGCCAGAACTCCATAAAACCGTTCATGCCCTTGTCGGCCATTTCAGGGGTGGTGTCGCGGTCGTAGAACTGGGCTACATAGTCGGCCTTGTTGATAATTTCGCGACCCTTCATCTGATTTTCATTGTACACCGAGGTGTCGACTTTGTTATTGGTTACCAGACGTCCCAGCTCCTTGGCCACATATTCTTGCACCTCTTTCGAGCCGAAGAATTTGAGCAGTTTCTTTGCCATTTCGGGGTTCTGACTTTTTTTCGGAATGAAATAGCCGTCGGTGGGTGCATCTTCGCCGACCGGTACGTTCGGGTCGATAATGGGGAAGCGGAAGAAGTCCAGGTACTGCAGGTCTTCTTCAGGATAGGAATCCCGGATAAAGTCGCCCATCAGGTACATGGCGGCGTCTCCATTGGTCATAAAGGGAATTGCTTCGGCCCAGGCGTAGGACGCGGGGCTTTCGACAAAGTAGCCCTTGTCGATCATCGGTCCCCAGTATTCGTTGAACACCTTCAAAACACGGGGGTCGTCGTAGCTCTCTTTTCCGAGCATCAGGTTGATGTGGAACTCCGGGCCGTTGACGCGCATGTTGAGGTAGTCGAACCATGCAGCGGCGGTCCAGCGGTATTTGGTCCCGACGGTGAAGGGAGTTACCCCGTTGCTTTTCAGCTTTTCACATACCGCCATCAGCTCATCCCAGGTTTCCGGAATTTCGATGTTGTATTCATCGAACACACGGGTGTCGTAGTAAATTGCCCACCAGTACCAGCTGCCCGGCAGGAAGTATTGCTTATCGTCAACTGAACTCATGGCGCGGAAACCTTTTGCATAGTTTTCGTTCCAGCCGGCTTCTTCCCATACATCGCTGATGTCCATGATCAGGCCCTTATCGATAAAGAAACGGGCGCGGTTACCGGCAAACCAGGTCAGTACATCGGGGGGTGCGGAAGAGGTGAGGTAGGCGCGGATGGCCTGCTTGAAATCTTCATGGGCAACGGTACTGTGGATGACCTTTGCGTCCGGATTCTGTTCCCTGAACATTTCCATCAGTTCAGCTTCAACACGCTTCGGTTCCGGATCGGCCCAGTAGGAATTGTATACGACCACATCTTGATCAGCAGCCTGGCCGCCTTCGGCGGCGCCTTCTTGCTGGCCCCCGGCGAACAGAGGTGCCATGCCGAGAACGAACAACACGGCGAGAACACTAACAACAATCTTGTTTTTCATAAACGAAGATCCTCCTTTAATAATTACTTATCGTAAGAAAATTATGCGCCGGACTCTGATTTCGGTCAATGATAAGATTTGAATGTAATTGTAGATATTTTAAGATGCCCGGTTTATACTGTGGGCAACACGCGTATGGGAAAATTTGCCTTTGCTGTTTTAACAGAAATGGAACTCAAACTCCCCTTTTATCTCCTGGGGGTAGGGGTGGATTTTCATCAGGAGATGGACCCCCACAACCGGCCGAAGGGCTTTCCCCATTACCAGTGGATCCAGTGCGAAGAGGGCGAGGGAATACTGCATGTGGACGGGCAGAAGCATGTGGTAGGGGCTGATCAGGCTATGTTTCTGTATCCCGGGGTCTCCCACCGCTATTATCCGGTCACCTCGCCCTGGAAGGTCCACTGGTTTACCTTCGGAGGGAAGAACCTGCCGCCGATTCTGGATGTGGCCGGGTTAAGGGAGTCCGGGGTCTATTCGGTGGTGCACGCCGAGCAGCTCGTGAACAAGATGCGGGTGGCCTTTTTTCATCTGCTCTCTGATTCCAACCTGAAGGGGCTGGAATGCTCTTCCCTGGTGTATGATTTTCTTATCACCCTGATGAAATATGCCCACCATAGTGATGACGAGCCGGTAGTAATAAAGTATTCCCGCCTGAAGCCGGTGTTTGATTTTATTGAGCATCACTACCAGGATATCATTACCATCGATGACTTGGCGGCGACCCTCGATGTAACGCCCCAGCACCTCTGCCACCTGTTCAAGGAAACAATGAACCACCGACCCTTTGAGTATGTAAACTCCTTTCGGATTGCCCGCAGCAAAGATCTGATGGTTCAGCAGCCCGAACTAAGCTTGTCGGAGGTTGCCGAGCAGTGTGGCTACGAATCGTTGAGCTATTTCAGCAGTGTATTCAGAAAAACCGAGGGATTGAGTCCTGGGGAGTATAAAAAAGTTCACCTTGGGCGGGTATAACGGGTATAGTTGTTATAATTTGAGGACCCTTCAAAATCAGCATTTTGAAGGTGCCTGAATTAAAAAGTAAGGAGGTGAAGCAATGACTGCAGAGAGACAATCGGATACCACAGAACCGCGGGATGTAATTTTGGTGCATGGTACCCAGGCCGGCTGGGTTGATGTGGAAAACCTGAAAAAATTCCTGGACCAAAAGTGCTGTGCCGACTGCTGGCTGTACCTCGAAAAAGCCCCGGTCGAGAGGGTTGAACGGGCCCTGGAAGATGACGGACGTATTCGCATTCGGATTACCAAAAAACCGAAAAAATCCGCCGACACCTATTACAAGGAGTTGGCGGAGGAGGGACGTTCGGCAGAGGTAAAGCGGCTGGAGGATGTCTCCGACCGCTCCATGGACCGGGGCGGCTGCTGAGGCAGGCCCGGGATGCTGCAGCGCAGGCGGACCTACAGGATGTTCTCTCGCTTAAAGCGCGGCAGCAGCCGGCTCATTGCACACCAATCGATCAACAGTACCGCCAGGCTGAAAAGCAGGGCATAGCCGGTATGGAAGGTAATTACTCCGCTGATTTGAAGGACTATGAGAAGGACCAGCGGCACTACCACCATAGCCGACATCTGTTGGGCTTCGAGGTAGGTTTTTGCCCGCAGCGAGACCAGCAGGGTAATAGTGAGGCCCAGCAGTGAAAGTGCCGGTGCCGCCACAAAAATTCCCACCAGCCACATCGGGCTGCGAACCATCAAATCGTTGATGTAGTAATAGGAAATCCCGTTTACCACCACAAAATAGAACAGAAAACCGGTTACTGTCAGGACAAATCCCGGAAGAAAAGCACCCAGTAATTTTGAAGTGATAAACTCCTTATGAGTGATGGGAGTATACAGCAGAGTTTCGAGGGTGTGGCGCTCCTTTTCCCCAACGATTGAGTTGGCCGTGACAATAGAAGAGATCATGACCGGTATAACCATGAACAGCGGCAGAAAGGTATAGTTAAGAAAAATATACTGAATCTGCAGAGGAATGGTGGAGAAGACTTCGGGAATATCGTACAGAGGAATGATCTGTTCCATCATCTCAACATTGCTGATGAATTTTATCCCGTAGGTAAAAACCGTAATGGAAATAGCCGCGGGCATGATGATACACAGCAGCAGCGGTACCACTACCATCGGCAGTACCACCATTTTCATACCGGCTACCTCTTTTAAATCTTTGCGGATCACCGCCCGAATTCTAAACCAGTTCATGCTGACTCCTTTCGATGTAATGAAAATAGGCATCTTCGAGGGATGGTTGGGGGATTCTTACGCCGGTAATAATATGGCCGGAACTGATTAGCGACTGAATATGGGTGTTGATTTCCTGATCGGCTTTAATTGGATAGGTAAACTGCCCCGAATTCGTGACGATTTCGACCTGTTTTTCGCGCTGAATTGATTCCACTATTTCGGCTTTGCTTCCGTGCTTTATCAGCTCTCCCCTCGAGAGAAAGCCGAAGCTGTCGCAGATTTTCTCCGCCATGGGCAGATTATGAGTGCAGAGGAAAATAGCCGTGTGCTGCTCCTCTGCCAATGTGCGAATGAGGGTATTTACTTTGTCGGCGGCGTCGGGATCAAGACCGGAGGTCGGCTCGTCGAGAAAGATCAACTCCGGTTCATGCAGGAGGGTACGGGCTATCTGAATACGCTTTTTCTGGCCGGTAGAAAGGGTTGCAACCTTGTCGTCCCGCCTATCCCAGAGCTCCATGCGCTTCAGATAGTACTGGATCCGTCCGAGGGCTGTGCCGCGGTCGATACTGTACATGTCGGAAAAAAAGAGAAGGTTTTCCTGGACCGAAAGATGAGAATACATCGCCGCCTGTTCGCTTAGGGTAGCGGTCCTCTGCCGGATAGCGGTGGAACCGTTCGATTCCCCTAGTACGCGGTAGCTGCCGCTGGTGGGCTGCAGGGTGCCGTTGAGAATTCTGACTGCAGTGGTCTTGCCGGCCCCGTTAGGGCCGAGCAGACCGAATACTTCGCCGGCTTCAACCCGTAAGTCGACCTGCCTGAGGGCGGTCACCCCGTTTACGTAGGTTTTTGATAAACCCTGGGACTCTATAATCGCCATGCGTGTTACTCCCATACCTGTTCATTTTTTATTTGTCAGTTTGAGAGTAGCTGCAAAGAGCTGTTTTGGGTATACGTAAAAATACCTATTTTAACGAATTTTTACATCAAAGAGCGTAAAATTCCACCGTCAATTACAAAGGAGTGTCCGGTTACATAGGCGGCCGCCTCGGATAGGAGGAAAACCGCCGATTTTCCGAACTCCTCAGGGTCGCCGTCTCTACCCAGAGGGACTGATTTCTGACGCTCGCCGGTCATCTCATCGACTGGAATACCCCGGGCTTCGGCATTTTTTGCATCCAGCGATTTCAGGCGGTCCGTGGCAAAATAGCCGGGCACAATGTTGTTCACTCTGATTCCGTGGGGGGCCAGTTCGTTTGATACCGATTTTACCAGACTGGTAACACCGGTGCGCATTACATTCGAGAGAATCAGGTTGCCGATCGGCTGTTTAACCGAAATCGAGGTAAGAGTTAGAATTGAGCCTTTGCCCTTCTTCTTCATAATCGGGGCTACCTCGCGGATAAGTCGAACGGCCGACATCAGAGTCAGTTGAAAAGCCTGCTCCCATTCCGCGTCTTCGAAGTCGAAAAAGGTCCCCGCCGCCGGCCCGCCGGCATTCACCAGCACCGCATCGATGGTTCCGTAGAGCTCCAGGGTATCGTGGACCCAATCATTGATTGCTTCGGCCTTGCTCATATCTACCGAAAACCCGCGCACTGCCGCGCCGCTATCCGCATGCAGGGACTCAGCGGCAGCTTCGATGTCCGGTTTTGTACGGCTGCAGATGGACAGACGCGCTCCCTCCCGGGTGGCCATTTTGGCTACCGAGTAGCCCAACCCGCGGCTTGCACCTGCCACCATAACTACTTTGTCTTTTAATTGTAAATCCATAATTACAATTGTAAGGGAGCCCCAACTAAAATTGCAAGCTGCGGTATAAAAGCTGCGGCAAAAACATGTTTATATATAAGTTCTGGATTGCTCAAAAAACCGGCCGGCGCACATGGCTCGATTTAAAGAGCTTGCAAAAAAGAGTTTTCAGTGGTAGCAGTAAGAATATGGGAGCTTAACATGTATAATGATCAAGTAAGCGACACAATTTTAAAATATATTGATCAGCAGAGGCACTTGTTTGTATTTCCTTCAGAAGTAGCGGGGGAGTTCCGGCAAAAGGAGGTGCTTCGACGGATGTCCAGCATGGCCCGGACCGCAGGCAAAGGGGGAATGGTAAAACGGGCGATTCGACGTGACCGTTTTATATCCTGGGACAGGCTGAAGGAACGGGAATTTTCTCCCGGTAGGACCAGGCAGCCGGCGAATGGGGTGTATAGACTCCTGTGCGCCGCCGAGCTGCTGGATGAACATGCACATCGAGGGCCTTTACTGCAGTACCTGCTTGGAGAGGGAGGGGAGGAAAACGGTGGCAATGCCGGCGCGGGTTTTCAGCGCCAATTGGCACTGTCCCTGCCCCAGTCACAGTATTCGGTAGAGGCGCTTGATGCACACCCCGATACAGTTCCCCCCGCCCTTGAGCATGACCTGAGGACCCTTTACACCCGTTATCTGGAGTTTCTAGAGCGGGCGGAACTGTTCGAACCGGCTTTTGTTCCACCCCAGGGGGCACAGCCGAAACAGGTGTATCACATTTTTTACCCCGAGCTTATCGAAGATTACAGTGAATTTCGCAGGCTCGTGGAGGAGAATGAGGGGTTTATAACTTACTTCTCCGAACCTGCTTTGCAGCAGGCCCGCTGTATTCGTTTTCCCACAGCACGAAGGGAACTTGAATATGTCATTTCCTCCCTCAATAAGCTATTGGATCGGGGAGTGCATCCGGGGGATATTGCAATCAGCCTGCCTGAGTATGAGGCGTGGGCCCCCTATTTGGCTGAAGAGGCGGAGATTAGAAATATTCCGCTTGATTTTAGATCTGGCCGTACTCTTTCGGAATATCCGGCGGGCAGACTTTTTACCCGTATTTCGGCTTTATCGGTGAATGGCTTCGGTCTTGAGCATCTAAAACGCATTGTGCTCGAGCCTGCCTATCCGCTTGCTTCAGCCGATCGGTGGCGGGAGCTTATAGGGTTTGCAATCGACCACTTTTATGTGCGCTCCTGGAAAGGGGACGGTGCAGCTGCAGACGAGCTTGACCGTAAATTGAAACTCTCCGGGAAGAAGGAGCTTCGTTCGCTTTACCGGAACTTTAGGCACCAAATCGCCCAGCTCATGGAGGCACCGGATTTTTCGGAGTTGCAGAAACGGGTACATAAGTTTATAAGAACTTTTTTTGAAGTAGACCGTTGGGACCCTGAAACGGAAAGAGTTTTACAGTACTGCTTGATGGTAGTACGGGAGCTGCAGGAGGCTTCGGAGAAAGCCGGAGGAATAGATATCTCCGACCCCTACGGGCTTTGG
>Ga0209925_1001070_pt1 | contig 13875 bp, 10 predicted proteins | sample SalPonR2_A_D1_MG_FD_185702 | JGI IMG/M metagenome (GOLD analysis project Ga0209925, IMG submission 185702) | Salt pond soil microbial communities from South San Francisco under conditions of wetland restoration - Salt Pond MetaG R2_A_D1_MG... ...
GGATGTTAGTTCTACAGTAGGTTCCCAGCCAATAATACTTTTAATTAAAGAAATATCAGGCTGTCTTTTAACCGGATCATCTTCCGGCAGTGGTTTATAAATAATTTCAGATTTTGAACCTGTTAACTCAATGACAGATTTTGCAAGTTCCATCATTGATATTTCTTCAGGATTTCCAATATTTACAGGGTAATAGTGTTTATCGTCACTCTCCATCAGTTGTATTAAAGCGTCTACCAAATCGTCCACATACTGAAACCCTCTTGTTTGGTTCCCTTTTCCATAAATTGTTATTGGGTCGTTCCTCAGGGCCTGCAGAATAAAATTCGATATTACTCTGCCATCGTTCAGGGCCATTCTTGGACCATAGGTATTAAAAATTCTTGCAATCCTGATATTAAGATTATTTTGTTCCCTGTAATTTATAAAGAGTGATTCGGCGCACCTTTTTCCTTCGTTGTAAGAAGATCTTCTTCCTATGGGGTTTACGTGGCCCCAGTAGTCTTCCTTTTGAGGATGTATTTCAGGATCGCCGTAAACTTCGCTTGTTGAAGCCTGTAATATTTTTGCCCCGACTCGTTTAGCCAATCCTAACATATTGATAGAACCTAAAACTGAAGTTTTAATTGTTTTAATAGAATTGTATTGATAGTGAATAGGAGAGGCAGGGCTTGCCAGGTTATAAATTTCATCAACTTCAGCATAATAGGGTTGAGTTATGTCATGCCGAATGACCTCAAAATAAGGGTTCTCAATAAGGTGAAGGATGTTTGCTTTGCTTCCGGTAAAATAATTGTCAAGGCAGAGAACTTCGTTGTTATTATTCAGCAGTTTTTCGCAAAGGTGTGAACCAATAAAACCTGCTCCGCCTGTGACAAGAATTTTTTTCATTGTCGTTGATTTGTTAAAAAAAGGGAACTGCCAGAAAGCGAGTAGGTAATTATGAAGAAAAGAAAAAGTGCCGAAAAGCCGTTCTGTAACAGTTCCCTTGCTTTCAATTTTATTTATTAATAGGTTTTCTTCCTATGCTATAATAAGTCCATCCCAATTTAATCATTTCATTGGGATCATATATATTTCTTCCGTCAAATACCAGTTTGTTTTTCATCATTTGTTCCATTTCTTTCCATTTTGGTACTCTGAATTCCGACCATTCAGTAACCAGGATTAATGCATCGGCACCTTCTACAGCTTCATACTGGTCTTCTGTATATGTAATTTTATCACCAAGTACTTTTTTAGCTTCTTTCATAGCCACAGGGTCGTAACCATAAACTTTTGCTCCTTTTTCGATTAACCTGTTAACAATGGTAATGGACGGAGCTTCTCTCATATCATCTGTGTTTGGCTTGAAGGAGAGGCCCCATAAAGCTATTTTTTTACCTTCCAGATCACCGTTAAAATGGTTGTTTAATTTATGAAACAGAATTGATTTTTGCCGGTTATTTACATCTTCTACTGCTTTTAAAATTTCCAGTGAATGGTCATTTTCATCAGCAGTCCTGATAATGGCTTTTACATCTTTTGGGAAACATGAGCCGCCATATCCTGCCCCTGCATAAATGAATTTAGTTCCTATTCTTGTATCGCTGCCAATGCCTCTTCTCACTTCATTCACATCGGCACCTACTTTTTCGCAAAGGTTGGCAATATCATTCATGAAACTGATCTTTGTAGCCAGCATCGAATTTGCAGCATATTTTGTTAATTCGGCAGAAGGAATATCCATAAATAATATGGGATGCTGGTTAAGAAGGAAAGGTCTGTATAGTTTCTTTAATACTTCTTCTGCTTTTTCAGATTCTGTTCCGATGATGATTCTGTCCGGACGCAGAAAATCTTCTACAGCATCACCTTCTTTGAGGAATTCAGGATTTGAAGCCACATCAAAATCAATTTTTTCTCCTCTTTTATCAAGCTCTTCCTGTATTGTGGCTTTTACTTTTTTAGCGGTGCCAATAGGTACCGTACTTTTAGTAACTACGACCATATAATGATCAAGATGTTTTCCAACTTCTCTGGCTACATCCAGAACATGTCTCAAATCAGCACTTCCGTCTTCTCCCGGTGGAGTCCCTACTGCAATAAAAAGTGTTTCTGAATCTTCTAAGCTTTCTTTCAGACTGGTAGTAAAGAAAAGCCTTTCTTTTTCCACATTTCTTTTTAGCATGGGCTCCAGACCCGGTTCGTATATTGGGATGATTCCTTTTTTCAGATTGTTAATTTTATCTTCATTGACATCAACACAAGTTACATTAATGCCTGTTTCAGAGAAACATGTACCTGAAACCAATCCAACATAACCTGTGCCAACCATCGATATTTTCATAAATTTCGTAATTTAAAAGTTCTACAATAGTAATAAATTTTGAGCACAAAAATAAACTTAGTTTGGAATTTTAACATAATATAAGTCATATTTTCGGATAATAAAATCACAAATCCTTATGTTTTTATTGAAACAAAGAGAACTTTTAGTATTTCTTTTCGTATTTTTAAGGAAATAATTTATGAATCAAAGAATATTTTTATGAGGGACAATTACGGGAAATTTTTTCTCTTAATCGCTTTTCTTTTTTTTACTACAGTTGTTTTTTCACAGGATGAGCAAGGGATTCTGAAGATGAAGGGCATGGTTGACCATGGATACAAAAATCCGCTTGCCGGGGTAAAAGTTTCAGTGAAGCAGAGTGGGAGCAATGTGAAAACTGTTAGAACAGACAGGGATGGACTGTTTACCCTTGAAATGGATATTGGAAAAAAATACACCATTGAATTTTCCAAAGAGGAGTTTGTTACAAAAAAAATATTTGTTGATGCTTCTGTTCCTGAGGGAAGGGGAGGAGACTGGCAGGTTGAATTTTCAATTGGCCTTTTTAAAATGTATCCCGGATTGGATATCTCTGCACTTGACAACCCGGTTACAAAAATCAAATATATTGAAGATGAAAGAGGGTTTGGCTACGACCGGATTTATACGGAAAAAATGATGGCCAAAATTGACAAAATAATGAGACAGCTGGAAGCTTTGAAAGAAGAAGCTTACAGAAAAATATTGAGAAATGGTGATCAACATTTTGATGATAAAGAATATAGCCAGGCGATCGATTATTATAAGGAAGCTTTAAATGTCAGGCCAGATGATAATTATCCAAAACGTCGGTTAAGAAGAGCCCGGAAATTATTAGAAGATAAAAAGGAAAACCAGGCCCTTTATGACAAAGCCATTGCACGAGCTGATCAACTTTTTTCACAGAAAAAATATGAAGAAGCCCGAAATACTTATTATGAGGCACTGGACTATAATCCAACAAAAGAATATCCGGAAGAACAAATAAAGAAAATAAAAGAAATTCTTGCTGAATTACGCGCCAAAGAACAAGCAGAAAAAGAAAAACTGGAAAATTATAACCGGTTTATAAGATTGGCCGACCAACAATTTGAAGGAAAGAGCTATTCTCAGGCAAAAAATTATTACCAGCAGGCGCTTGGAATTTTCTCAGAAAAGCCCTATCCAAAAGAACAGATAAGTAAAATTAACGATATTCTGGCTCAGCAGGCGCAACAGCAAGCCCGCAATCAAAAATATAACAATTTGATAAAGGAAGCTGATGAATTCTTCTCCGGTAAATCATATACCCAGGCCAAGAGTAAATATAACGAGGCTTTGGGTTTAAAACCAAATGAAGCTTACCCTGAAGAACAAATTTCAAAGATTGATGATATTCTTGCAAATCAAGAGGCTAAGGAAAGACAGTACGATAATCTCATTAACCAGGCAGATAATGCTTTTGAGGGGGAAAAATACAGCAATGCAAAAAACTTATATCAGGATGCCCTTGACCTGAAATCCGGGGAGGAGTACCCAAGGACTCAAATTGCTAAGATTGATGAAATATTAAGAAAACAAAAAGAAAAAGACCGCAAATACAACGAGGCGATTGCCCAGGCCGATGCTGCTTTTGAGCGAGAGTCCTACGAAGAGGCCAAAGGTCTGTACTCCGAGGCCCTGTTCATTAAGCCGAATGAACAGTATCCGAAGGACCAGATTGATAAGATAGACGGGATACTCTCGGAGCGTCAGGCTGAGGCGGAACGTTACAAAAACGCCATAGCCAGTGGCGACCGCTATTTTGAGTCGGAGCAGTACAACCTTGCCAAAAATTCGTATCGCGAAGCGCTGGAAGTAAAACCTTCCAGGCAATACCCGAAAGACCAGATCGGAAAGATTGATGATATCCTGGCCCGCCAGGTTGCCAATGAGCAGAAGTACAACAACCTGATCAGTGAGGCCGATGCTGCTTTTGACCGCAAAGATTATACAGACTCTAAAAAGAAATACCAGTCTGCACTTGAAGTGAAGCCAGGTGAAACATACCCGAAACAACGAATTGACCGGATTAATGAGCTTCTTGCGCAATTGGAGAAAAAGAAGGAAAAAGACCGCAAATACAACGAGGCGATTGCCCAGGCTGATGCCGCTTTTGAGAGAGAATCCTACGAAGAAGCCAAAGGGCTGTATTCCGAGGCCCTGTTCATTAAGCCGAATGAACAGTATCCGAAGGATCAGATTGATAAGATAGATCAGTTGCTGGCAGATCTTCAGCGTAAAAAGGCTGAGCAGGAAAAAATAAATAAGGCTTACAACGAAGCTGTTAAAAAAGCAGATGCCATGTTCAGTATGGAAGAATACAGTCAGGCAAAATCGCTTTATAATGAAGCTTTAACCTATAAACCGGAAGAACAATATCCCAGGGACAGAATCGATAAAATCAATTCGATCCTGGCTGAAATGGAAGCTGAGAAGAAGGCTTATGAAAATGCTATTGCCAGGGCAGACCGTTTGTTTGGGGAAGAGGAATATGAATCTTCAAAGTCTGCTTATCAAAAAGCGCTTGATATTAGACCTGAAGAGCAGTATCCTCAAAACAGGATTGATAAAATAAATGATATTCTTGCCGAAAGAATGGCTCAGCGAAAACGACAGCAGGAAATTGACAGGAAATATAAGAATGCAATTGAAACTGCCGATCGCTTGTTTAATACGGAAGAATATGAGGATGCGAAAATTGCTTATAATGAGGCTTTGAACATTAAGCCTGAGGAACAATATCCTAAACAGAAAATAAGCGAGATAGAGAACATTCTGAAAAGACAACAGGAGCAGATTGAAGATACTTATAAACAAGCTATTGCAGAAGCAGATGATTATTTTGATAATGAAAAATATAATGAGGCAAAATCAAGTTACCAGAAAGCTCTGGATGTAAAACCTAATGAGCAATATCCTAAAAATCAGATAAGTAAAATTGAAGACATACTAAAACGCCTTGCAAGGCAGAGAGAAGAGCAGGCACGCAAAGAAAGATTGTATGCAGAAGAAATTGATAAGGCAGATCAGTATTATGACAAGAGCGATTATCATAATGCCAAATCGCATTATCAGAAAGCATTACAATATAAGCCTAATGAAGAATATCCGAAGAACAAGATTAAACTGATAGATCAAAAATTACGACAGTTTGAAGAAGCTAAAAAGAGAAGAGAAAGGAAAGAGCGAGAAGAAAAAATTGCTGCTGAAAAGCAAAAAGACTCAAAACTGAGGGATATGAATTTTAAAACCAAGGCAGAGCGCGATAAATACTTGAGTCGACTTGCAAAAGAATACCCGGAAGGGGTTACAGTAGAAAATTATGATCTTGGCAAACGCAAAGTGAAAAGAGTTATCGTGAATTATGATGGAGTAGCAACAGAATACAGAAGGGTGAAACATGACTGGGGAGGTTTATTCTTCTTCAGAAACGGACAGAGTATTTCAAAAGCTGTTTTTGAATCAGAAACAGAGGAAAAATGAGAATTTTAAGCAAGAATTTTTATAAATTTGAAAACAAATCCTAAAATTTAATCTGTATGAAAAATCTTAAGTCATTAACAGCTTACTTATTAATAGGTTTGATTCTCCTGATAACAGTCATTTCACTGCTTGGTGTCTGGGATATTATTTCTCTGGAGGATGTATTAAAAAAAATAATATCATCCTTACTAATTATATTTGTTGCTGCAGCTGTGGCTCTTTTTGTTTTCTCCGTGATGATAAAGGATGATAATGACAGAAGTTCACCAACAAAGCAATAAAAATATATATGTAATAAGTTATCATATTGATCACCGGTTTGTTTTGAACCGGTGATTTTTTTAATGCACTGATAATTCCACTTAACATATTGTTTAAATTAAGCTGATAAATGTTTAAAGAACAATACTTTTTATTGAATATTATACAGAAATCAATTGTGTTTTCATCTCAGGAAAAAAATAATAATTCAATAATTAAAATCAATTTGTTAAACAGAATACAAATTTTAATTTTATCCCGTTAAAGTATATTAGGATATTTTGTTGAAAATTTGAGGACGGTTTTCCTAACTAAAGCAATTTCATGATCAAAAAAATAAATCTGTTTTTATTGTTTTTTACTTTACCTGTTTTGTTGTTTGCCCAACAGGTTGAAATAGGCGGTATTGTAATTACACCCGGAAATGAACCTATGCCGGACGTAAACATTCGTATAAAAGATTCAAATTACGGTACAGTTACAAACATTAATGGGGAGTTTTCCATAAAACGTGAATTTCAAAAAACGGATTCTTTAATTTTTTCTCACCTGGGCTATCAGACAATAGTATTACCTGTAGAGAAATTTCTTTCAGAAACGAATGAACCTGTCACGATGCAACCTGGCTCTGAAGAATTGGAAGTAGTAGAAGTGAAAGGGAGAAAATCAATAGACCGGACTTTAATAAAAATTGATAAGAAAGAATTTGAATATCTTCCTACCACGGCTGGTTCTGTGGAATCTATCATTAAAAAGATGCCGGGTGTTGCAGCCCGGAATGAACTCAGTTCGCAGTATTCAGTACGTGGAGGAAATTATGATGAAAACCTGGTTTATGTGAATGGAGTAGAGATATACCGCCCCCTGATAGTAAGAAGCGGACGACAGGAAGGATTAAGTTTTTTAAATTCAGACATGGTTTCAACCATTAATTTTTCAGCCGGAGGATTTGAAGCAAGATATGGAGATAAGATGTCGTCCGTACTTGATATAAAATATAAAAGGCCCAGAAAATTTGCAGGAGACTTTGATATAAGTTTTTTGGGTACCTCTGCACATATTGAAGACCAGGTTGGCAACGGAAAATTATCTTACAATACTGGTTTTCGCTATAAAACCAATCAGTATTTGTTGAATACATTAGATCAGGAAGGAGATTATAAACCTAATTTTTATGACTGGCAAGCCTTTTTGAATTATAAAGCATCTGATAAACTGGAGTTTGAATTTCTCGGGAACTATAGTCTGAATAAATATAAATTCATTCCACAAAAAAGGGAAACTTCCTTCGGTACTATTAAAGATGCATTAAATATTAACATTTACTATGAAGGACAAGAGGTTGATCAGTTTGAGAATTATCTGGGAGCCTTTACAACAAAATATTATCCTAACAATAAACTTTTGATGCGCTTTATAGCATCTTCTTTTGTTACTCAGGAATCGGAAACCTATGATATTTTGGGAGAATATTATCTGAATGAACTGGATAAAGCCTATAATTCGGAAACTTATGGTGATAGTATTCTGAATATTGGAGTGGGTGGATTCCTTGAACACGCGCGAAATTATATGACAGCTAAGGTGCATACTCTTTCTCATACAGGTATGTGGAATGAAGGTTTGAACGTTTTAAGATGGGGTATTAAATTTAAACACGAAATAATTGATGACCGCACTAATGAATGGAAAATGGTAGATTCCGCAGGATATTCAGTGCCTTATAACGATTCTACTATTAATTTATATCATACTTTAAATGCTGATAATTTCATTGTTTCAAACCGGTTAAGTGGTTATTTGCAAAATACTTTTCATCTGCCTGGAGAAAAAGCTGACTGGTACTTTAATGGAGGAGTACGATTTTCATATTGGTCGTTTAATAATGAATTTCTGGTAAGTCCCCGGATTTCTGTTTCTTACGAACCAAGAATGAATAGTAGATTCAGACACTACTTTTCTGCAGGATACTATTATCAACCTCCTTTCTATAAAGAGATGAAAAGACCTGACGGAACTTTAAACCATAATATTAAAGCCCAGAAATCCATTCATTTCGTATTGGGAACAGAATATAATTTTATGGCCTGGGGACGGCCTTTTAAATATACTGCAGATGTTTACTACAAAAAGATGGATCATTTAATCCCTTACAAGATTAATAATGTAAAAGTGAGGTATGCAGGTGAAAATATGGCAAAGGGTTATGCAACCGGAATTGATATGAAAGTGAATGGTGAATTTGTTGATGGAGTAGAATCGTGGGCGAGCTTGTCAATTATGAAGACGGAAGAAGATATTAAAGGAGACTATTATTTTAATGAGCAAGGAGAAAGGGTTGAACCTGGTTTTTATCCCAGGCCTACCGATCAGCTGGTTAATTTCAGCCTGTTTTTCCAGGATTACGTGCCCAGTTTTCCAACCTATAAAATGCAGCTCAGTCTGCACTATGGCAGTCGCCTTCCATTCTCACCACCCAATTCAGAACGTTACGATCTTATTTTTGAAATGCCATCATACAGAAGAGTAGATATCGGTTTCTCAAAACTGATCATTGGCGAAAAAAGTGCTGACAGAGGTTTTTTTAAGCATCTGAAAACATGGTGGATTGGCCTCGAAATATTTAATTTGCTGGATGTAAACAATACAATTTCTTATCAGTGGATACAGACAGTAAACAATCAATCAGGAATTTCAGGAGAATATGCAGTTCCTAATTATTTAACATCAAGAAGATTTAATTTAAAAATGATTGTGAAATTTTGATAATTTCTTATTGACAAATATTATTCATTATGGAAAAGAGTCTTTCACCGGCAGATTTTAAACAAATCCAAAATAAAGGGTTAAGTGAGAAAGTAATTGAAAAACAACTTGAAAATTTTAAGCGTGGATTCCCGGAATTGCAACTGGTTAAACCTGCTCAATTAAATAGCGGCATTATTCGCCTGGAAAATAAAGATGTTGAAGATTACAAAAATAACTACGAGCAAAGTATTGGCACCCAAAAGGCCATGAAGTTTATTCCTGCCTCAGGAGCTGCTTCCAGGATGTTTAAGTTTCTTTTCGAATACATGGATAATCCGGTAGAAGGATCAAAGCAAGTAGAATTGTTTGTTAGCCGAATAAAAGACTTTGCTTTTTATGATGATCTAAAATCTGTTTTGAAGGATAAAGGAGAAAATATTGAAGAATTATTGCATAACAAACAATATAAAAAGATTATCCATTTTCTGCTGACTAAAGAAGGATTAAATTACGGGAATCTTCCCAAAGCGCTAATAATTTTTCATAAAGATGAACAAAAAAGCAGAACACCAATAGAAGAGCATATTGTAGAAAGTGCGGATTATTGTTTGAATGAAAACAAAAAGGCCTATTTGCATTTCACGATTTCACCTCAACATGAAATTCCTTTCGATAAGCACTTAAAGGCCATTAAAAGCAAATATGAAAAAGAACTCAATGCTGAATTTGAAATAACTCATTCTTTTCAAAAGGAACATACCGATATTATTGCTGTTAAGCCTAATAATGAAATTCTAAGAGATGAGAAAGGGGACCCTGTTTTTCGGCCAGGAGGCCATGGAGCTTTGCTGGAGAACTTGAATGATATTGAAGCGGATATTGTTTTTATTAAGAATATTGACAATGTAGTGGTAGATAAACTAAAAATTGAAGGAAACAGGTATAAAAAAGCCCTGGCTGGTTTAATGCTTAGGTACCAGGAAATAATATTTGACTATCTCGAAAGGTTAGATATGGAAGAGGAGATAGAAAGAAATGAATTAGATGAGATGCATAAATTTCTACAGGAAAAATTGAATGTAATTCCTCCTGAAGATTTGAATACTGAAGATAAACAATGCTATATAGATTATCTCAGAACCAAACTTAACCGGCCTTTAAGGATTTGTGGGATGGTTGAAAACAAAGGTGAACCAGGCGGCGGACCTTTTTGGGTGAAGGATAAAGATAACAGCATTTCTCTGCAAATTGTAGAAAAAGCCCAGATTAATATGGAGAATCCTGAACAAAAAAAGGTTATAGAAGATTCAACTCATTTTAATCCTGTAGACCTTGTCTGCGGACTAAAAAATTATAAAGGGAATTCTTTTAACCTGCTTGAATTCAGGGATCCTTCAGCCGGTATCATAACTCAGAAATCTAAAGGAGGAGTTGATTTAAAAGCCCAGGAATTGCCCGGTTTATGGAATGGAGGAATGGCCTACTGGAACACCATTTTCGTTGAAGTGCCACTGTCTACTTTTACACCTGTTAAAACAGTTAATGATTTGCTAAGAGAAGAACATCAGTAATGAGTTAACATAAACTTAACCTATTATTCATACCTCTTTAATGAATAGTTAACATCCGGTCTTTATATTTGTAGCAAAAACAATAAAGATGAAAAGACTATTCTCAACAATCACAGTTTTAATTGTTCTTTTAAGCTTAAACACGGTTGTGTTAGCAGACAATGAAAACGATAAAAACAGCACGAACACTACAGAGGTTGCAACTACTTCAGTAACAGGTTCTGTTGTTGATCAAAACACTGGTGAAGAATTAACAGGTGTTAAAGTACAAATTGAAAATACTGATGTAAATACCTACACAGATTTTATGGGTAACTTTACATTAAACAACCTGAAACCGGGAAAATATGAAGTAACAGTAAGTTATGTCTCTTATGAAAAAAAGACTGAAAAGGTGAATATTTCTGTTGAAAATGAAAACAAGATTAAAATAAAGCTATCGAACACTGAAAAATAGTTTTTAATTTTAATTAACTTACTATAATTTTAACCGGGTAATCAAACCCGGTTTTTTTATGGAAAATAAATTAATACAGAAGTTGCTCAAAAAATATCATAATTCATTTTATCCAGTAATAGAAATCAACGATAATCCAATAAAAGTTTTAGACTTTACAGAAAAAAACAAAGCTTTAAATGAGTTTGATGTTTCTGATACAAGGGCTTTTGAGGATTATATACTGCAGCAGTTGGATAATTACAAAAAAATTGGAGTCGGAGGATACGGAGAAGATCGTATTATATACAGAAGAAGCAGCCTGTTTGATTCGGAAAAAGAACCCAGGTGTATTCATCTTGGAATAGATATTTGGGTACCAGCAGATACTCCGGTTTATGCCCCGCTTGATGCCAGAGTGCATAGTTTTGCCTACAATGAGACCTTTGGTGACTATGGAGCGACGATTATTTTGCAGCATGAGTTGGAATCGACAGTTTTTTATACTTTAAATGGTCACCTTTCTAAGAAATCACTTGATGGTAAGAAAGAAGGAATGAAGATAGAAAAAGGCGAAATTTTTGCCTCTGTCGGTGATCCTGCCGAGAACGGACAATGGCCGCCTCATCTGCATTTTCAACTTATAACTGATATGCTTGGCAGGAGAGGGGATTATTTTGGAGTAGCACCTCCTTCAGAGAAAGAAAAATATTTTGAGCTATGCCCCAATCCGAATTTGATACTAAACATTCCTGAATTGGAGTAAAAGTATATCTTATACTTAGAAGTGTTTTGATTTTGCCCTGCATTAATAAGATAGTTTTTTGATTTATAAAAATATCATATAGAAACGATGTTCTAATTAAAATGGCTTTTTCCCGTTCAGCGAAGCCTCCAGGCTACGCTGGCTTATATCTTTTCTATTAAATCGGTTTTTATCAATTCATAAGCCTTGACCTGATCATATTCTACTCCTGGCCGTAATAGTCCATAAATATCACCCTTGAAATCCGGATCATTAAGTTTTTGTTCCATATTGAGAAGGAATTGCTTCTGCGTTGGCGGTTTTTCGACAGAAAAAGCCATATACTCCTTATAGCAATTAATAATTTTGGAGATATCCAGGTTCAGATTTGATATGGCATAATAAAGATCGAACAAGTCCCGTCCTTTTTTACGCTGATAGAGCGCACGGATTTTTGTTCCAAGCAGTTCCTCCGGTTCAAATGATGTGATGACACAAGAACCCTTTGCATAGGTATTGTCAATTTGATAATTAAATTTTTTGTAACCAATAACAGAAAGATGCTCTCTGCAATTGATTTCAATTTTTAACCGAAGATTAGTTATAGGTGGTATTTCAGATTCAAACCTATAAATTAAGGTGTTGTTATTAGCTTTTTGTTTAACGGTTGGTTTGCCGAGAAAATTCAATTGTTTTCGGATAGCTGACAATGTATCTTTTATCGGCTCTGGATTAATTTGTACAAGATCTATGTCTTCAGAATACCTTACCTGAGGCTTAAGAAGAATTTTATGCAAAGCCGTTCCTCCCCGAAATGCAACTCTTTCCTGTAAAAATTGTGCAGAAAATAATTGAATTAAAGCTTTTTCAATCACAAGGTCCTGCTCTATCTGCGAATTTTCTGGCCATTCAGCATACTTTTTCCATTCTTCTATGTAGCGTCTTGGTATCATCAAAAATCAAGTTTTGTATTAATGATTAACTTCCATTTTTTATCAATATTTCCATCTCTGTTTTCATGAGAAAGCGACAAAGGTATTTCTTTTACTTTTTTCTCTTCTATTATGTTGAAAAGAGAATTAGAAAGAGAATCTTTCCCTAATGCTTCAAATAGGTATCCAAGTCGTTGTATTGTAGTTAATTTTTGACTCTTTGCTGTTTTAGTGAGCAATGAGGGTTTTATTTCTTCTGACAAATCTTCAAAAATTGGAATGATCCGGTTTAAACCACCCATATTTTTATGATAAGAAACCAGATCAAAGGCTGTCATTTCAGGTGTTGAAACATTGAAATAACCGGCTTCTGATTTTTTTTCAGTTATTTGTTCCCATTTCCAATCTTTTTTTGTGAAAAAAGAAATTGATAATTTTTGATTTTTAATTTTTCGAAGGGCAGGTTTTTTAGTTACCACCTGAAATTCCATTGGCTGTTGATGACCTGCTCCATGTAAGGCTGCTGCAGAAAAAAATCCTACATAATAATCTTTATCAAGATGCTTCATCATATCATCTATGAAAAGTGTAGGAGGAATCATTCCTCTGTTTAAGTATTGAGGAGGTATGATAACATAGAATTCCTTTCGAACCTGGGCAAGCGATTTTTTGCTTTTCAACCGATAAATATTTTGAAGCAAAGCTTTTTCCGAAACGTTAAATTTGTTTCGTAATTCTTCTAAAGAAATGGTGTATCTGCCTTCCGACTGAACTTGTGTAAGATATGCAGAAATATAATTGTATGTTGTTTTTGCCATTATAATATTATTTGCACAAAGCTACATAAAATGTAGTAAATTGCAAATAAAAAGTTAATATTTTTTATTTTTTCGCTGATAGGTTATTTTATTTGTGTTCATATGTATTCAGTTTAAATATGCTTATCCTTAGAACCCCGTTCAGCGAAGCCTCCAGGCTACGCTGGGTTAAAACTCGCTATTTATCGTGACTACATAAGGCCTCTGGCCTGTTTTTTCTCCCGCCTCTATTCAAAATAGGCTAAGGTTATGGAAAAATACTCAATTATGTTTATTTTTGGTTTTGCCGAACAAGAAAGTAATGTTTGAAATTGACAATGCGGCAAGATGCCGCGTTTAATGCGGCGTAGCGAGACGGTACGCCGAACGTGGGGTACTGTCCCTTGCCTGTTGCACAAATGAAAAAACAATTTTTTACAGTTCAGTAACAAATAAGCAAATTTATTTGCGGAATGAAAATAAAAAGTCGAAATAAATCGTTAAATTTGTATAATGTAAAGGGGTCTGTGT
>Ga0209925_1001073_pt1 | contig 13852 bp, 9 predicted proteins | sample SalPonR2_A_D1_MG_FD_185702 | JGI IMG/M metagenome (GOLD analysis project Ga0209925, IMG submission 185702) | Salt pond soil microbial communities from South San Francisco under conditions of wetland restoration - Salt Pond MetaG R2_A_D1_MG... ...
GCTCTTGATGGTGGAGGTAATTGGAGGTTCCCATACCCCTTCTGTGATCCAACACCCCCTAGGACGCTTGTTGAACTTCTTTCGTAACAGTGTAGTTAGCAGTTCTATCTGACCTAAACGGTCCTTATTTGGTATGATGGGAAAAATGGGACTATAAAACCCACCTCCCAGTAGTTCAATTTGTTTGCGCTTAACCATTTCGCCCAAGACCATATTGAACTCGGGGTGTTTCTCTTCCAGACACTCAAGCAGGGGGCCCGAGAAATGGAACACCCCCCTTATCATGGCGAATTTATACAAAATTGTTAAAAACGGTTTATATGAGTATTGATATGTTTTTTCAAACTGTTCCTGAGAAGTACCTACAGGCGGACTGTTGTAGGTACCTAGAACAAGCTTAAGTTTTCGCATTCACAACCTTTTTATCTCTGTTTTGTTTAATTCTACCCAACCCACATATATTAACGTATACCCGGCATCCGGTAACTTTTCCCTACACATTCTACACCCAATACAGCCAAGTTTACAGTACTTTCTTACTTTTGCCGCCGGGCTTTTGCCCTGAGCGGATATATACCAGCTTACGGATAGTTTTTAACTGTCTTCACGCTACCTTTTGCCCTTTTTTTTGCTGCTGTTTCTCAGTCAGGAAACTTTGCGCTTTAACTTTGCGAGAAGCAACAAAAGATACTGCCGGGACAAGTATTAACATTATACCAACATGTACAAGAACTATGCTGGTATTGATACGGAAAGGTTCCGATTTTGCAATTTTGACCTGAACAGGCCGATTTTGTTCAAGCAGCAACTGTGGCACTCCGCTGTTTTTTGCAGAGCTGATTATATCTTCATACCATTCGTCTGTAAACATTTTGACCATTTTATTTTCACTCATTACCTCTATTCCATCCTGCTTATAGGTAGTAATGTTTATCTGTTCTCCAGGTACTGGAAAAGTATATGACCTTCCATAAAAAAAACCCTCCTGAAATGCTCGATGGCGCAGATAATCGGCAAAATCGGGGAGCTTCTCAGATAAAGAGGCATGTGAAGAGGCAGAGGAAGAGCGTTCAAAGGCTAAGAGGTTCTGCCAAGAAAAATTTTCGACAGCCGATCCCTCAAAGGCAGCCTCGGTTGACCCCTCGGCGGAACCTGTTCTAAGAACTTTGGGTACAGACTCAGATTGGAAAGTCGGCATAGGATACTCTACTTCTTGACCCAATAAAACTGATAGGGCCGGTAAAATGATAACCGGCAAAACCCCCAAAAACAGTAGCGCTACAGTAGAGGCCCACTTAATTTGACGAGGGGCTATGCCGAAACCTACACTTCCTAGGCTTTGCCCTGTTCTTATGTGAATGGGAACAAACAGGCTGTGCAATTGTTGTCGAACACGCCTTCTCTGCAAAATGAAAAAACCGTATAAAAGCCCACCGTGTATGCCCATTGTGAGGACGCTGTGTCCGGCATAGTTTAGCAACAGAGATTCTTCTCCACCAAATACCGCACCGGCTATACCGGCCAAATTAAATACAAGGTACACTGCACAGTATTTTCTCAATTCTGAGGCAAAACTTACCTCCTGAGCATTCAGCCGGCGCTTCATAGCCGGAGCAAACCAGGCTAACAGTAGCGACCAGGCAATTAACTGCAGGAGCCACCAGGTAAATATACTTAAGCTCATGTGAACAAGTCCGGGCAAAGAAAGGAGGGCTCCCATAGCATAGACAAGTAGAGACCACTTTACTTGGTATTTTTTGCGGAAAAGTGCTGCCATTATCAGTATGGCGCTTCCGATGAAGCCCCATAATATTACCTGCCGAAGGGGTTCAAAACCCGATATGTACACTGGTGTATCAAATTGCCTTTGCAGTTGTTCGGCTAAAAACAGTGGTGGAAGTTGGCCAGGGTCTCTTTGCATATATAACACCTGAGCCGACTGTCCATTGATGCTTCCCTCAAAGTATCGGGGAAGTGCCTTCATATATGGGTCATAACGCGGGTCCTGGGGTTCAAGTAGCTCAGGCAGAGCACTCAAAGGAAAAGTATTCATGCCGGAATATTGAAAAAAGTCCACATCTTGATCTTCATAGGAGAGAATTCGGTAAAACCCAGCCTGCTGTAAGGTCTGTTTCACCTTTGTGATAGGGGTTGGTGAAGTATCTTTAGCCTCGGTTGTATTAACAGTATCGGCAACCAAAGCCACCTGATACCCCTTCCATGACTCTTCAGTTTGATACGGAAGCGTCCATATGACTTTTAGTCCGATACTGATTGTAACTGCTGCTAAAATTGCAAGCTGAACTGCGGTTTTTCGTTTCAAGTCGTATACTTCCTACTAAAGGAGTTCCTATCCATCAATTATATTAGGTCTCCACATTATAACAGGTTTTTAAGTCTCGCCGCCACTCCCTAGTTTGTCAACACAGCATTTCCTTTGTAAAAATTGGTAGATCACTACGATTGAAGGTATTCTCAGTGTGGATAGTGCAACGCACTATCCACACTGAGAATTGCTGTTTTAAACACAGTAGATTATTTTGAAGTTTAACTCCATACTTCAACCTTCATGAGAACTACTTTCATTCATTTAATAGCGTGATGTAGACTCACTTGAACATAGAAATCATCTCTGAAAGTGAATTTTTTTACAAAATTTGAATTGCTGTTCAATAGTACTTTGCGATAATAGCAATTCTCAATTTGGAAGTTAGAAAACTTCCAAATTGAGAATTTGCTTCATTTTCTTAGCAAAATTTTGTGTTTCTAAACAGTTGGAGGCATTCTAATTTTGAGTAGTGCAATGCACTATTCAAAACTATAATTGCTGTTGCGATACGGCCTATCTATGTGTAAGATAAAGGAATGAAAGGATTTTTACACCACATCATATGGCTGATGCGCGGGGTTACAGTATTTGCCCTGGTTGGCCGCAGCGGAACTGGAAAAAGTTTTCGAGCCAAACTGGTAGCCCAAAAGTTCGGCATCGATATGATTATTGATGACGGTTTGGTAATTCGCGACCAAAAAATTATTGCCGGACGTTCTGCCAAACGAGAAAAAGTGTATTTAACCGCTATAAAAACCGCTTTATTTACAAATGAAAGTCATTGTAAAGAGGTTCGTCATACCCTTGATAAGGAAAAGTTTAAACGGATCCTCATCTTAGGAACCTCAGAAAAAATGGTGCGCAAGATTACCCATCGATTAAAGCTCCCTTCTCCCTCAAAGGTCATTAATATTGAAGAAATAGCCAGTAAGGAAGATATAGAAACGGCTATTCTGAGCCGGAAGAACGAAGGAAAACATGTTATTCCAGTGCCGACTATCGAAATACACCGAAATTACCCGCAATTTGTGTACGACTCTGTCAAGGTATTGCTGAAACGAGGGGTTACTCTTTTGCCGAAAAAAGAAAAGGTATTTGAAAAGACAGTCGTACAACCTGAGTTTGGTCGAAAAGGCCGAGTAACTATTTCTGAATCAGCTCTTACCCAGATGGTGCTGCATTGCGTGGATGAATATGATGACACAATTGCAATACACAAGGTAACGGTAACTCAGGAACCGCGTGGATATTATCTTTCCTTGAATATACATGTACCCTTTGGTGTTCAGCTGTCGGGCACCATTCATGCCCTGCGCGATTATATAATCGAAAGTCTAGAGCATTACGGAGGTATCCATATTCGCAAGGTAGATATCAAGGTAGACAAGCTCCATTAAACTCGATTTTTTGGACATGGCTGCCGATAAACTTAAGTACATGGGGGTTAAAATTATGAAGAAAATGCATAGATTAGGTATGTGCTGGGGAATTCTGATGCTGCTGCTGCCGGCTTCAATCGCTTTTAGTCAAGACACATTTAATTATCGCAGTGAACACTACTCGGTAACTACGCGGGTAAACCAGGAGTTTACCGAAGATACTGCTGTTTTTATGGAAGCTTTTTTCGACCTGTACAGCAGTTACCTTCACTTTGATCAAGAACTCTTAGACTACAAAATGAAGGTACGTATTTTCAATAGTAAGGCTGAATATGATAATTTTCTACAGGATGTACTAGGAGAAAGCCGCAACTCCTTTGTATTTTTGCACTATCCCGATTCAAAAAAGAGCGAATTAATTGCCTATTATCTCGATGATCAAGATGCTTTTAATAAGAAACTCATCCATCACGGGTTTTCACAATACATCAAATCCTTTGTTCAGAACCCGCCTCTGTGGCTCCACAAGGGCTTTGCTGTATATTTTGAAAACAGTACCTACGACCCCGAAATGCAGAAAGTCGTATTTAATCCAAATCATACTTGGGTGCCCTCTTTACGACAGAAACTTCATCAAGACAGCTCATTAACCGATCCGGAGATCTTTATTCCAGTAAACTCCCTGCTGTTTTTGGACCAGCAAAATGCTGCTCAAAAACTCGAAACCTTTTATTCTCAAGTGTGGGGAATGGTGCACTTTTTTATTCATAGTGAAAAAAAATCTTATAACCGGCTTATATGGGATGCAATTTCCGCTTTGGAACCTGAAGCCACTCTGCAACAGAATGAGAGGCGGGTGGTCAATATGGCCTTTGAATGGGTAAATAAAGACATCCTCATTGCTGATTTTGTTGGATTCATGCAGGAAGGCTTAAAAACATTTCCCGATCTCATTCAGATGGGTATCGATGCATATGCAAAAGAGGAATACGAAAAAGCTGAAACGGCTTTTACCCAGGCACAATCGCTCCGTTCCGATCACTACGTGCCGGATTATTACCTAGGTTTAATCGCTTATAACCGGGGTGAGTTCTCGATGGCTGAATATTACTATCTTGCTTCAGTCAAAAAAGACGGGAATTCGGACCTGTTGTATTACGCATTAGGCGTTAATGCACTGGCCGACAACCGCCTTGAAGACAGCAGCTTTTATCTGGAACAAGCTGTAGAGAGGCAGGGTCCCTATTCCGAAAAAGCTGCTAATCTGATTGATGAAGTAGAGGAAAGGGCAGAGAAAACCGCCATGTAACCCTATTCCCTGTTTTTACGGTGATGCGGAAGGTATTTACGGCGGCGCTTCTGTGCAGACGGCACGGGGCGCCGTTTTTTCATTATATGCGGCGGTGCTTGGATTCCCTGTTCTCGAAATAACCACACTACCGCCATCTCCACTTCCTGGTTGGGGGGAGTCAGTGGTTCGATCAAACGTTTTACTTCCTTAAACATATCCTGAAAGAGGAAAGTGGTGTTTTCCCACTCTTCAGGAAATATACAGACCCCCTCCACTAAAGCAGCAATCAGCCGCCCTCTGCGCTTCTCCCCTTTCTCTCTTACCCGCTGGTCAACTTTTTCCATGTTTTCAAAAAATTTATCCTGCTCTTTGCTGCTCTTATCTTTCAACAGAGTATCTATTATCGGCAAAAAACGTTCCAGCAGTTTGTATTTGATCATGGTACGAATTATTTCGGCTGAGTACCCAGACTCAATGATTTTAAACATTTCTTCAGTCAACCGCGACGGAGGGCAGCGGTCAAGTTCAACTGAGTGTTTTTTAATGCTGCGTTGAAGCCGCCATGGGATTTTAAACCCCTGCTGCACGGAATATTTTACCGCCCGTATCATTCTGACAGGATCTTCCATAAAAGTTTTATGTAGTGGAATCAGTGAGCGCATTCGACGTTTTTTTATATCCCCATACCCCTCGACAAAGTCGAACAGCTCCTGCTGTATGGGATCATAATAGAGGGCATTAATAGAAAAATCCCGCCGATGTACATCCTCCTCCATAGAACCGTATACATTGTTGTTGTATTTTGTAGGCTGATCGGATTCCTCTTCAGTTTGGGACGCTCTAAAGGTAGAGACCTCAATTATTTTTCCAGGAAAATGGACATGCACCAACCTGAAGCGGCGGCCGATTACCCTGGCGTTACTAAAGAATTTTTTTATCTCATTTGGTTTTGCATCGGTAACTATATCGAAATCTTTTGGATAGCGATCGATCAGCAGATCCCGTACGGCACCTCCGACTAAATAGGCGGAATACCCCTTGTCGTTCAAGCGATTGATCACTTTTACTGCATCTTTATCTACCCTGTTTACATCGATCTTATGCTCATGGGCCGCATAAATTTTAGCTACCTGTTGAGCCTTATTTCCGTGTGCTCCGTATCTTACTCTCAAATTAAACTCGCTTGATGAATGTATATCTTTTAGTCTACTATATATTAGGGACTTGTTCCTAATTTTGCAATAGTTTCGAGTGCTGTTCTGCGGCAATTGAAACAATGAAAATAGCCGTATACGGCTATTTTCTTAATAGGATAGCCGAACACTAAGGAGAAACCAATGTTAATTGAGCCCAAAATACTGAAAGGCTTTCGTGATTTTCTGCCGCTGGAAGCGGCCTCCCGCAAAAATATTCAGCATACTTTAGAAAATATTTTCGAGTCTTTTGGTTTTCAACCGATAGATACCCCTGTCCTGGAATACACCGAAGTTCTGCTGGGCAAAGGCGGCGGGGAGACCGACAAGCAGATGTACCGTTTTCACGATCAAGGAAACCGCGACGTTGCCATGCGCTTCGACCTTACGGTTCCCTTTGCCAGATTTATGGCACGCAATGAGAATGACCTTATTATACCGTTCAAACGGTACCACATCGATAAAGTGTGGCGGGGGGAGAACACCCAACGCGGCAGGTACCGAGAATTTACCCAATGCGATTTTGATATAGTCGGAACCGACAGTATTTCTGCCGACTTTGAAATATTGCTGATGATGTACCGCTCCTTCGAAGCTCTCGGCATAAGTGATATCACAATCAAACTAAATCACCGTGGAGTCTTTAACCGCTTCCTAGAACTAGAGGGAATCCAGGAAAAATCAACTGAAATTATGCGCTCCATCGATAAACTGAGTAAGCTCGGCCCGGAAAAGGTAGGGGATCTGCTCGAGGCGGAAATCGGATCTCAACCTGCCGAAAAGATACTTACCTATATCCAGCCGAAGGACAATTTTTTAGATACCCTGTCTATGATTGCCGAACTATCGGGCGGTGAAAACGATGAAACTCTTAGACTGAAAAGCCTCTATGAGGGATTTCAAAGACTCGGGATTCAGGACCGCTTTTTTCTGGACTCATCAATCATGCGCGGTTTGGATTATTACACCGGAATCGTGTACGAGACCTTTTTTGATAAGCTTCCGGAGATAGGCTCGGTCTGTTCCGGTGGACGCTACAATAATTTGGCCTCGCTTTATACGAAAACTCATCTTCCCGGAGTCGGTTCATCCATCGGGCTGGATAGATTGATGGCCGCCCTTGAAGAACTTGGCCGAACCGGCTCTTCGGCAGGCTCGGCAGATATCGGGGTATTCTGCCTTGATGAAAAACTAAGTACATACTATCACTCCCTGGCTGAACAATTTCGCCGAGTGGGGTTTAAGTGTGATGTGTTCTATGAACAGCAGAAATTGGGGCGTCAGTTTAAGACGGCTGAAAAAAAGGGTATTCCGATTGCCCTTATTTGCGGAGAAGATGAACAAGCTGACTCGACTGTTACCATGAAAGATCTGACTACGCGAGCAAGCTACAATCAAATCGGCCTTCAGGAAGCCATCTCCACTGCCCGAGAAATTGTAGAACGAACTAACAGCTAAGGAGCACCAGATAATATATGCGTTCTGAAGAGCTTCCAGTATACCAGCAGCGTGATAAAATTCTAAGAGAAATCGAACAGAACCAGGTGATTGTGGTCGAAAGCCCGACGGGTTCCGGAAAAACTACACAACTCCCACTGATTCTCTACCAGGCCGGGTACGGTCAGACCGGCAGAATCGGAGTTACCCAGCCTCGGCGAATAGCCGCCGTATCGGTCAGTGAGTATATTGCCACCCAGATCAACGACCGAGTACCCGGTGTAGTCGGCTATAAAATGCGTTTTGAAGATCAAACCATACCCGAGACCAGAATTAAAATCATGACCGACGGTATCCTGCTACAGGAGCTGAAGGCCGATAATATGCTTACCGCATATTCGGTAATAATGGTCGATGAGGCCCATGAGCGCAGCCTGAATATTGATTTTATACTCGGTTTGTTAAAGCGAATCATCGAGGCCCGACCCGAGTTTAGGGTGATAATTTCTTCTGCTACCATCAATGCCGAAATTTTTTCGACCTATTTCAACGGCTGTCCAATCGTACATATTGAAACTCAGATGTACCCAGTACAGATTATCTACGACTCGCCCTCACAAGTTTCTAAGGAAGACGCCTTGCAAGAGAAAATTCAGGCAATAGTGGAGCGTGTCATTCAGAGCGGCCGCGGTGGTGATATTCTTATTTTTCTCTCCGGCGAAAAACCAATCAAAGAGTGCCTCGCCAGGCTCTCCGGATGTGCGGTTAGTAAGAGATTGCATCTACTTCCGCTATACGGGCGCCTTTCGAAGGAAGAACAGGAGCGGGTGTTCGATCCTCCCCCTGAGGGAAAGTCAAAAGTGGTGATATCCACCAACATAGCCGAAACAAGCGTGACCATCGATGGAGTCACTACGGTTATCGACTCCGGTCAGGCGAAGATGAATTACTACAACCCCAGAACATATACCTCATCTCTGATCGAAGGGCCAATTTCAAAGGCAAGCTGCAATCAGCGTAAGGGACGAGCAGGCCGCACCCAACCGGGTGTCTGCTACCGTCTATACTCTAAAAAGGATTTTGACCACCGGGATATGTATACTCTGGAGGAGATTTACCGTACCGATCTCTCAGAGGTCGTTCTGCGCATGGCGGAGCTCGGAATTTACGATTTTGAGGACTTTGACTTTATATCCCCCCCCGGTACCGGTGGCATCAAGGGCGCGATCGAGACCCTGGCACTGCTCCAGGCCATCGATCGCAGTCGGGAACTCACCGAAACCGGAAAAATGATGGTAGAATTTCCGCTTATTCCCCGTCATTCACGAATAATTGTAGAGGCAATTCGAAAGTACCATGATGTACTGGAAGAGGTATTGATTGCCGCGGCTTTTCTCTCTACCCATACTCCCTTTCTGCTGCCCCCCGGTGAGGAAATGGAGGCACGCCATGCCCATCACCATTTCAGTGATGCCTCAGGGGATTTTGTCAGTTACCTGAAACTTTTCCGAGCTTATACAACACAGCGGGATTCTAAGCACCGTGAGAACTTCTGCAACCGCTACTATCTCGATGTCAAGGTAATGAACGAAATAGTAAATATCAAAGGACAGCTTGAGGAAATTGTATCCGAGATCGGAGTTCCCCTGGCCTCCGGTGGAAGTACCAAGGATTACCTGTGTGCAGTATCTGCAGGCCTGTTGCAGTTTGTATGCGAGCGGTCTGGCAAAACCTCCTACCGAAGCCTTACCGCCGATAAAATCCAGATCCATCCAGGTTCGGTTATGTTTAGAGAAGCCCCACCGTATATTGTTGCCGGAGAGATAGTACGAACCAGTCGAATGTTTGCCCGATCGGTGTCTCCCTTGAAACGCCAATGGCTGCCGGAAATCTCCGAGCGGCTCGCGGCTGAGTTCGGAGGGGCCCAACAGTACGACCGTGGATCACCAGAAAAAGGCCGAGACTCCAAAGCTAAAGGGCGAAAAGGGAAAAGAGGCACTGCCGAGGCCTCTCCCCGCCAGGATAGCCGCGATTCTACCTGGGAGTTTCACCTGGGCGGAGAGTTGTTCAAGCTTGAACCTTACAAGAAAAACAAAAAAATGGCCGTCCTGCCCTGGGAAAAAATAAGAGGGGTGGTTGAGCGCGCCGCCCCACAGGAACTAAAAACTCATGAAAAGCTGCGGGGAAAGATCGTCTACCAAAATTATGACATTCATCCCGGAGATCAACTTGGAAGTATTATAAAAATTGTACCCTATATAAATCCGGTTCAGGATATGCGCGAAAAACCGTCCAAGCGTGGAAGCTTTTCCACAGCCACCGATCTACCGCAACTATGCGATGAATTGGAAAAAATTCTAAAACTCACCCCCAGCCGTAAAAAAAGCAAAACCCTCGGTTTCTTAACTCTGGATACGGACAGAACCGGCAACTACTGGCTCAAGGTTATCAGAAGCTTTCATACTGCAGTAGACGTCAGTCTGGCCAGTCTGGAGTTATTAGCAGACGAGCTGAATGAATCTGTCGACAAACAGCATCTTCAAAAGGTGAATCGGGTGTATAGAAGATTATCTGAGATTTATGAGAATTACTAAATTGGCCTTGAGGCTTCTAAGTTCTAGGCTTTCAGAGTTCTAGGGTTTCAGAGTTCTAGGCTTTCAGGCTTTCCAGTACAGCTTCGCGGGACGCAGTTTGATAGCTGGTGCAGCCGTGACCGGACTGCAGAATAAAGCGCACTTGGCCGTCTTTCTTCTTTTTGTCCCTCTGCATAGCAGACAACAACTGCTCATCATACTGCGGCATGGAATCAAGCCTGTACCCATACAACTGCAGCAGGGCATGTACCTGATCAGCATACTCCTGGGAAGTAAGCCCCAAGATCCGGCCTAAATGCATTGCCCGGCCGATACCCCATGCAACCGCCTGTCCGTGGCTCCATTCCCCGAGGCCACTAATCGATTCCAGGGCGTGGGCAAAGGTATGGCCCAAATTTAAATGGCCGCGGATATCTTTATCGTAGGGATCCTGCTCTATGTACCACTGCTTTACCAGTTGAGATTTAAAAATTATCTCTTCCAGAACATTATTATCCCTACGGTCTATATCGCGTTTGCGATTTTGCAGCAATTCCATCAGGTCGGAGTCACGCAGTAACGCGTGCTTAATAACCTCGCCTAAACCGCTGAGGTACTCACTCTCCGGCAGGGATTGCAGCACTTCAGGAAACACACGTACTTCATGGGCGGGATAAAAAGTCCCCAGGATATTCTTATAACCCTGGAAGTCGATTCCGGTTTTTCCTCCCAGAGCTGCATCGACCATCGCCAGCAGGGTTGTCGGAACCAGAATAACTGGACCACCGCGCATATACATCGAAGAGAGGAAGGCGGTAATATCACATACTACTCCCCCACCGACTGCAATAAAAGTGGTCTCACGCGTAGCCCCCTGTGATAAAGCCCATTCGGCGATCTTCAAAAGGTGCTCTGAACTCTTGAACTGTTCCCCCGCCGGTAAAACGTAGTAAGGGTGTTGAGTAGGTGGAAATAGGTATTGTGTGTTTTCATCGAAAACTAGTACGGCGGAGGGGCTGCCCTTCCGGTTAAAACCGCTCCCGTTAATTAGAGTATCATAGGAACGCAATGTATCGGGAAACAGCACTCGAGACGATTTATGTTCTAAACGTATCGAAAAACTCTTCATCCTAGCGGTGATTATTCACCCAAGTTGCGGACAATTGTACGAATAAAAGGATCAATTATCGAATAGTAACGCTTATTTCCCTGAACTTCAGAGGCAACAATGCCTTTATCCTTAAGAACGGCAAGATGTTGTGATACCACCGGCTGTGACTGGTTAAGCAGCCGCCACAACTCGCTTACACAAGCCTCCTCTTGCTCAATTAAACAGAGAAGCTTTAGTCGTACCGGATGTCCACACACCTTCAGTCTTTCGGCGTATGTTTCAATCATTGCATCTGAACAGCATGTATTTTCTACCATATTGAAATTAGAATACACGGAATACTTTTTTTTTTCAAGCACAATTATATAAAAAATGCACGATTCAAATAGGGAATTTTAAAATTCCGAGTTTTTTAATAGCTCAAGACTTTTAGCATCGTACTACAGTCATAGGCATGCCTATAAGCCTGCACCAGAAATTTTTACACTCGGAATTGTTGTGCCTGCACGCTTGCAAGAGAAGAGCTTATTGTTTTACTATATTCATCTATGAAACCGATATATCTTGATTGGGCAGCTAGCTCTCCTATGGACCCGGAGCTGGCTTCCACTATGGTTGAACTCTATACACACAGCTACGGCAATCCTTCCTCCTCCCATTCCTTTGGAAGGACCGCCAAAAAAATACTCCGAAAAACACGGGAAAGATGTAGTTTTCTGCTGCAGGTAAACCCTGATCAGCTTATCTTTACTTCAGGCGGCACGGAGGCTAATACCCTACCTTTGCTATCACTGCTGCGACGCAGTTCCGGGGGCGAGATTGTACTATCCGCATTTGAGCATGCCGCCGTATATGAGCTTGGAAGCCTGTTCCGGGAAAAGGGATTTCAGGTAAAAGAGGTAAAACCCGATACAAACGGAATAATTCAACCGGAAGAAGTCCGCAGGCAGCTTAGCCCGGCAACCATTGCTGTAGCCGTCATGCTGGTGAACAACGAAATCGGTAGCATCCAACCTATACGTAGAATTTCCCAGGAAATGCGCAAATTTGAGACCGATCATTCCACCCGTATCCATTTCCATTGTGATGCAGTCCAAGCTTTAGGAAAAATACCGGTAAACCTTATGAGCTCTGGAGCTGATACGATGGCATTTAGCGGTCATAAATTATGCGCACCAAAAGGAATCGGACTGCTGTACAGTAAAAATAAGTTTACTCCCCTCGCCTTCGGAGGGGGACAAGAGTTCGGTATACGACCTGGGACGGAGAATATTCCTGCTGTCTGGGCTTTCGGTGAAGCCCTGGAAAAGCGATACAGCCATATGGAAGCTGAATATGCCCACGCCATTAAGCTGCGTGACCGTTTGTTTTTGCAGATAGAAGAAATTGAAGGAGCCGAAGTGTTTCCGCAGGATAGACCAAGAGCTGATATGCTCGGTTCTGGCAAGTGGTCGGAGCTCAATTACTCACCCTATATAGTAGCCATCAACATATCCCCAGTACCCGGAGAAATCTGTGCCAGGGTCCTGAACGACCGTGGAATAGCAGTTGCAACCGGTTCTGCCTGCTCTTCGAGCCGTAAGAAGCAGCGGGGACGTGTGGCATATTCCATAACTGCGGATGAACAGATCGCTCAGGGAATTATCAGAGTCTCCTTTGGTCCAGGCAATTCTGAACCGGATATAGATTCATTCGCCCACACCTTACAGCAGGAGTTACAACTACTACGCAAAACAGTGCGGCACTCGCGATAGTCATACCTAACACAACAGGAGTAACTACATGAATGCAATATACCTCATCAAATTTGGGGAGCTTTCTCTTAAAAAAGAAAATCGCAATTTCTATGAAAAAAAACTAAAAAGTAATCTTCGCCGTAATATAGAGGCGCGGGATGCTCGCATAAATTATACAAACGGTCGTTTTTATGTAGAAACTCCCGAGGAAAATGCTCCACAAATTGAAAGGGCACTTGCCAGGACTTTCGGGATAGTCGGGTTCTCAAGAACTCGGCGCATCCAGAAGGATATCGAAATTATTAAGAGAACTGCAAAAAAAGTCGTCGAAGCACTGCGTGCCGAAAATCCAGGTCTTTCTGGACAAATAAGCTTTAAAATTGAAGCCCGCCGAACAGATAAATCTTTTAAACTAAGCTCCTACGAAATTGCCTGCGAAATCGGAGATTACCTGATGAGTCAGTTTGAGGGTTTATCAGTCGATGTGCATTCACCTGACCTTAAAATTTATGTAGAAATACGTGAGGAGGCTTTTGTATACGGGAACCCCAAACCGGGGCCTGGGGGCCTGCCTGTAGGAACCGCAGGACGGGGGCTGCTTATGCTGTCGGGGGGTATAGACTCCCCGATTGCCGGTCATATGATGGCAAAACGCGGCCTAAAACTGGACTGTGTCTATTTTCATGCCTATCCTTATACTTCTGAAGATGCTTTAAATAAAGTAAAAGAGCTTACAAAAATTCTAAGTCCCTACATTGGAGGTGCTAATTTTTTTGTTGTCCCCTTTACCGAAGTCAAGCTTC